>Ga0210040_10006459_pt1 | contig 14579 bp, 11 predicted proteins | sample CryGeyCG12114_NA_FD_185462 | JGI IMG/M metagenome (GOLD analysis project Ga0210040, IMG submission 185462) | Groundwater microbial communities from aquifer - Crystal Geyser CG19_WC_8/21/14_NA (SPAdes) (version 2) | ecosystem: Environmental > Aquatic > Deep subsurface > Groundwater | place: USA... | reverse complement strand
CGCACCCTGGGCCTGTCGCGGTTCCAGCTGAAGTACTCCGTCGGCACCCAGCCCTACGCCGAGCGCCTGTCCTCGATCCGCCTGTACGGCGAGGAGGTCGTCCCCCGGGTCCGCAAGCTCCTGGCCGCCTGACGCCGTACGGCGAAGAGCCGCCGCTCAGGCGAACCGCACCCGCAGCAGCTGGTCGTCCTCGGGGCCGGGGTCGGCGCGGCCGTCCTTGTTGGAGGTGCCGACCCACAGCTGCCCGCCCGGGGCGGCCGCCACGGCGCGGATCCGACCGTTCTGTCCGCCGAAGTGCCGCTGGACCGTGCCGCGCTGCGACCCGCGCAGCACCACGGAGAACACGCACTCGCCCTGCAGCGCGCCCAGCCACGCGCGGCCGTGCGCGATCGCGATGCCGCTCGGCGAGCAGTCGTCGGTGGGCCAGGTGGCGAGCGGGTCCCGGTAGCCGCCCGGTCCGTCACCGCCCTCCACGTCCGGCCAGCCGTAGTTTCCGCCCCGCACCACCATGTTCAGCTCGTCCTCGGCCTTGTCGCCGAACTCGCTGGCCCACAGCTGACCGGTCTCGTCGAAGGCCAGCCCCTCGACGTTGCGGTGGCCCGTGGTCCACACCGCGTTGTCGAACGGGTTGTCCGACGGCACCTTCCCGTCGGCGTCGACCCGCAGGATCTTGCCGTTGCGGGACGACGTGTCCTGGGCGTTCGGCTTGTCCTCGGCGTCGCCGGTGGAGACGAACAGGTGCCCGTCGGGCCCGAACACGAGACCGCCGCCGTTGTGGTGCAGCGACTTCTCGATCCCGTCCAGCACGACGCGCGGGTCCCCGAGCCGGCCGCCGGAGAAGCGCATCCGCACCACCTCGTTGCCCGACTCGGCGGTCCGGTAGGCGTAGAGGTACGGCGTCGACGGGAACCCCGGGTGCAGCGCGAGCCCGAGCAGTCCGCCCTCACCGCCCTCGGTGACGCTGCTGACCACGCCCGGCACCTCGCCCACCGTGCTGGTGCGGCCCTGCGGGGTGACCCGGACGACGGCCCCGGTGTCGCGTTGGGAGACCAGCGCGTCCCCGCCGGGCAGGAACACGATCTCCCACGGCACGGCCAGCCCGGTCACGAAGGGCTGCGCCCCGGTCGGCTTCAGCTCGAGGCCCGTCGAGGCCGAGGACGAGGCAGAGGCAGATGCCGAGGCGGAGGTCGACGCGGTGGTGGGGGTCTGGCCGGCCGTGCTCTGGCCGGGACTCGGCGCACTCGACGACTCCTCCGACGAGGAGCAGGCGGCCAGCAGGGCGGCGGCCGGGGCCAGCACGGCACCCTTCAGCAGCGCGCGGCGGGAGGCGTCCGGTGTCGTGGCAGGCACCCCTCCATCACACCGCACGGTGACAAACGCGCCCGGCCGGCACGGCTAGGCCCCGGGGATCACAGGGGTGTGCCGGCCCCTGACCAGCAGCACCAGCGCCACCGCCGCGAGCACGGCCACCAGCACCGAGAACACCACCCCGGCGGTGACCAGCCCCGCCGCGGTCGCCAGCGCTCCCTCGCCGATCACCGGCAGCGCGATGCCGACGTACAGCACGACGAAGAAGGTCGACGTCACCGCGCCGCGCAGCTCCTCCGGGCTGTCGGCGGAGATGCCGGCCAGTCCGGCGCGCAGGGTGGCGCCCTGTCCGAGACCCGCCACCGCCGCGCCGGCCACGAACAGCAGCAGCGACCTCGTCGGGAGGCTGGAGGCGACCAGCGCCATCCCGACGATGAGCAGCACGCAGCCGCCGGGCAGGGAGCGGTCCAGCGGGAGCCGCGCCGAGACCAGCTGGCCGAGCACGGACGCCAGGAACGCGATGACGACGACCACGCCCACCAACGCGGGGCTCCGGCGGTGCAGCAGGTCGCCGAGGAAGGCCGGCGACACGGAGGTGAACAGCCCGGTGACGGCGAACCCGGCGAACCCGGCGATCGCGGCGCGCACGAAGATCGGGCGCACCTCGGCGGGCACCTGCAGGCGGCGCGGTGCCAGCTCCGGTCGGGCCGCCCGGCCCACCGGTTCCCGCACGAGCAGGACCGTCACCACCGCCAGACCGACCAGGACGAGGTCGACGACGAAGACGAGCCGGGTGGGCGCCGGGGCCCACTGCACGAGGATCCCGGCCAGCAGCGGGCCCGCCCCCAACCCCAGCATGTTCACCGCGGCGGCGACCAGGCTGGCCCGGCCCCGGCTCCCCGCTGGTGCCAGGTCGACCACGGTGGCGGTCGCCGTCCCGGTGAAGATGCCCGCCGACAGCCCGGACAGCAGCCGACCGACGTACAGCCAGCCCACGCCGCCGGGCACGAGGAACGCCGCGGCCGACAGCGCCGACAGCCCGAGGCCGGCCAGCAGCATCGGCCGGCGACCCAGCTGGTCCGACCAGTGGCCGACCAGCACCAGCGAGGCGATCACGCCGACGGCGTACACCGCGAACACGACCGTCGTGGTCAGCTCACCGAAGTGGAACTCCCGGGCGTACGTCGGGTACAGCGGGGTGGGCAGGGTCGTCCCGAGCATCGCGACGCTGAAGGCGGCGCCGACCAGCGCGGCCGCCGGCCAGCCCCCCAGGCGCTCACGGGCCGTCGCGGCGGGGCCAGGCATGCGGTCTCCTCGGGAGCAGGTACGTCGGCGAGGGCTGCGCCCGTCACGGCTGCGCCGTACCCGTCGACGCGCGGCCGAGACGGAGACGTCGCTCACCCGCTCGCGGCCGCCCGCGCACCGGAGCCGGTGTGGTCCTCGGCCGAGCGGGTAGACCCACGCAGTGGGCTCCACGTCCCTGACCGCGGCGGTCGCGGTGAACCTGAGCGATCACTGGGCCTGGCGGCCGGAGTGGACGCCCGAGCGGACCTGTCTCTACTGGTACCTCACCCCCGACTCCGAGCAGCTCGCCGCCGCTCTCGACGAGCAGCTGCCGGCCGCCGTGCGCCGGACCGACTGGCTCGACGTCGTACCCGCGCAGTGGTGGCACGTGACGGTCGCCGACGTCGGCTTCGAGGACGAGCTGGGGCCGGCCGACGTGGATGCCGTCGTCGCGCGGGTGGCCGCCGAGGTCGGGCACACGGGTCCGCTGCCGCTGACGCTCGGTCCGGTCGAGACGCTCCGGTCCGCGGTGGTGCTGGCGGTGGGGCCGCTGGAGCGGTTGCGTCAGGTCAAGGCCGGCGTGCGACGAGCCACCTCGGCCGTCCTCGGCGAGCGGTACGCCGACGTGCACCGGCACCTGTTCTGGCCGCACCTCAGCCTCGGGTACGCCGCCCGCTCCGTCGACGCGCACACCGTCTCGACGTTCCTCGACGCGCTGCCCGAGGCGGCCGCCCACGTCGACGTGGACGCGCTCACCCTGGTCGCGGTGACCCGTCGCGACCACCGCTACCAGTGGGAGGTCCGGGCCCGCGTCGAGCTCGGCTGACCACGCGCGTGCCCGCTCAGGCAGTGGTGCGCAGGCCCCCGGTGACGGCCAGTGGCCGTGGGTCCTGCAGCATCGCGCTGATCTCGCCCGGCGGCACCGGTCGGGAGAAGAGGTAGCCCTGCCCGAGCTCGCAGCCCAGGGACCTCACCACCGCGAGCTGCTCCTCGGTCTCGATGCCCTCGGCGACCGACTGCAGGTTCAGCGACTGCGCCATGTGCATCACCGACCGGACGATCTTCTGGGTGTGCGGGCTCTCCACCACGTGGGCCACGAAGCTGCGGTCGACCTTCACCACGTCGGCGTCGAAGCGGTGCAGGTAGCGCAGCGACGAGTAGCCGGTGCCGTAGTCGTCGACGGCCACCGAGGCGCCGATCGCCCGCAGCTGTCCCACCACCGACACCGCGGTCTCGAAGTCGATGGCGATCGACTGCTCGGTCAGCTCGACGACCACCTGGTTCGGCTCCACGCCACACGACGTGACGAGCGCGCCGACGGCCTGGGCGAACCCGGGCTCGTCCAGCTGCCGGATGGAGACGTTGACGCCCACGGACAGCCGGTGGGCGGGAGCCTCGCGGCTCCACGCGGCGACCTGTCGGCAGGCCTGCTCCAGGACGAACCGGCCGAGCGTGGAGATGGAGCCGCCGTGCTCGGCCATCGGGATGAACAGGTCCGGCGGGATCGGACCCAGGTCGGGATGGTTCCAGCGCAGCAGTGCCTCGACCCCGCGCATGGTGCCGTCCTGCAGGTCCACCACAGGCTGGTAGACCACCGAGAACTGAGCGAGGTCCGGCTGGGCGATCTGCTCCTTGAGCAGGACCTGCTGGGCCGCGTCGGCGCGCGAGGCACCTTCGATCAGCACGATGCCGCCCTTGCCTCGTGCCTTGGCGTCGTACAACGCGATGTCGGCGTGCGAGAGCAGCGCGGCGGCACTGTCGGAACCGTCCCCGTCGGCCAGCACCGCACCGACGCTGGTGCGCACGACGAACCGCCGGCCGTTGGTCACGACGGGCCGCTGCACCGCCTCGACCAGCTGCTCGGCGGTGCCGCGCACGTCCGCCGCCGTGCCGTGCACGAGGTAGGCGAACTCGTCGCCGCCGAGTCGTACGACGGTGTCGTCGCTGCGCACGGTCTCCGCCAACCGACGGGCGATGACGGTGAGGACCACGTCACCGGCCGCGTGCCCGTGCCGGTCGTTGATGACCTTGAAGTCGTCGAGGTCGAGCAGCAGCAGCCCGAACTCACGGTGGGGTGCCTCGCGGAACGCCTCGTCGATGCGGTCCATGAGCACGGTCCGGTTCGGCAGTCCCGTGAGGGCGTCGTGGAGCGCCTGGCGCTGCAGCCGGTCGGTCAGCTCCCGACGCTCGGTGACGTCGTGCAGGGTCAGCACCGCACCCTCGAGCGCGAGCTCGCTGAGCTGCCCCACGGCCTCGACCTCGAACCAGCCGTAGCTGCCGTCGGCGCGCCGGATCCGGCACTCGACGAACCCGCGCGGGGACGTGCCCGCGATGGCGACGGCGCCGACGGCCGACCGCACCGCCGACTCGTCGTCGGGATGCACCTGCGAGATCAGCTGCTGGGCCCCCCTCACCAGCGGCATGTGCCCGAGGGCGGCGTTGACCGCAGGGCTGCAGTAGGCGATCGAACCGTCGCGGGCCACCACGATCACCACGTCGGACAGGTTCTGGACGATGTCCTGCCACCACTGCTCGCGGTGGCGCAGCTGGGCGGTCCTGCGGTCGACGGCGCGCGACAGGTCGCGAGCCAGGGTCGTCTGGTCCGCGACCACGACCACGGTGCGGACCGCCACGCAGGCAGCCACCGCCGCGATCAGCCACCAGTACGTGTGCCTGGCGAGGACGTCCGGGTGCACGGCGCACGACAGCGCCGCCACGCCGATCGCGGCCGACGGCAACAGCTGCCGGGTGAAGCTGGGCGCGTGGGCGCGCTCGTGCGTGTCCTCCAGCAGGTGGCCGGAAGCGCTGGCGGCCAGCCCGACGAGCGCGAAGGCGGCGAACCACCCGACGTCGAGGGGGCCGCCGGGGGCGAAGGTCCCGCGGAGGTTGCCCACGACGTAGACGCTGTCGGTCAGTGACAGGGTGAGCAGTCCGAGGCTCAACGGCACCCACACCAGCCGGCGTGCGTCGGGCAGGACCACGCAGCGTGAGAGCACGGCGGCGGCCACCAGCACGTCCACGAGCGGGTAGCACAGCGCCACGACACCTTGCGACGACGTCAGCTCGGTGACCCGGAAGATCGGGCCGAGGACCAGCACCGCGCTGGTCAGCAGCAGCGCCGCGGCCACCACCAGGCAGTCCAGGCCGGTGCGCCACCGCGACCACACGTTGCCCGGCACCCGGGGCAGGCGCAGCACCCCGACCGCGATCGGGAACGCGTAGCCGATGTAGCCCACGTCCGCCAGGGACGGGATCGGGGCGACGCGGTCGAGGACGACCTGGTACGTCGCGAAGGCCAGCGACGCACCGGCCCAGGTCACGCAGCCGGCACCGATCCACTTCCAGGCGGCACCGGCGGTGGGCTGGCGCCGGTGGGCGGCGAGGCAGGCGTGGGCGGCCACCAGGGGGACCACCACGAAGACCGCGTCACTGACCGCGAGGCGCAGGCGCGCGGTGCCGAGGTCGCTGAGCAGCCAGACCAGGTAGCCGGTGCCGATGGCCACGGCGAGGACAGCCCGGCGCGCGAGCGGGTGCGACGACACCTCCCGCAGGCCCTCCGTCACGTCCGCTCCTCGGTTGCTGGAGCACCATTATCGGAGGGGGAGGTGTCGTCGCGTGGGCGTTCGCCCGATCCCACGGGCCCCGCTTGTCAGCCCACGTGCGTCCGCAGGCCGAACCCGTAGGGGTAGAGCGGGTCGTAGTCGGCGTCACCGACGTTGATCGGCTCCTGGGCCAGGGTCCGCGGCCAGGTCATCGGCAGCTTGCCGGTGTAGGCGCGCCGGCCGAACAGGTCGTCGGCCACGCCGGCGCCCTCGCTGCCGGGCAGCCACGCCGCGACCAGGCCGTCGATCTCCTGGCGCTGCGCCTTGTCGATGATCAGCGGCCGTCCGGAGACGACCACCACGATGCATCGCTTGGCCGACGCGCACACCCGGTCGACGGCGAGCTTGTCGGCGTCGGAGAGCTGCATCGTCTGCGACGGGCGCGGGGTGCCGTTGTCGGCCGGGTCGTAGGCCCAGCCGGGACCACCCACGTCGCCGTAGCCCTCGGCGTACGGCGTCTCACCCACCACCACGATGCCGGTGTCCTTGCGGGGGATCGGCGCACTCGCCGTCTCGCTGAAGGTCACCGTGCCGGTGCCCGCGACCTGCTTGATCCCGTCCAGGATGGTGGTGCCGGGGATCTTGTTGGTCGAGCCGCCCTGCCAGGTCAGCGTCCATCCGCCGGCCTGGTTGCCGATGTTGTCGGCGTTGGAGCCGGCGACGTAGACGTTGGTGCCCGGCTCGACCGGCAGCACCTGGTGCTTGTTCTTCAGCAGCACCTGGGACTCCGCCGCGGCCTTGCGGGCCAGCGCGTGGTGGGCCGCGGAGCCGATCTGGTCGATGTTGGTCCGGTTCGTGTAGGGGTGCTCGAAGAGCCCGAGCTCGAACTTCGCGGTCAGGATCCGCGAGACCGCGTCGTTGATCCGCTTCATCGTGATGCTGCCGTCCTCGACGGCCGCGGTCAGCGTGGTCTCGAACTTCCCCGCCGTGTTCGGCTCCATGAACATGTCCACGCCGGCCCGCACCGCGGTGCGCACCTGCTGGTCGTAGTCGCCGGGCAGCTGCTCGATGGCGTTGTAGTCGCTGATCACGATGCCGTCGAAGCCCATCTGCTTCTTGAGCACGCCGGTGATCAGCTGCTTGTTCGCGTGCATCTTGATCGAGTTGCCGAGGCCGTCGCCCTTCCAGTCCACCGAGGAGTACGACGGCATCACCGACCCGACGTGGTGCTGCCGGACCGCCGGGACGTACTGCCGCAGCGCCTTGGCCCAGAACTGCGTGCGGGTGGTGACGTCGACGCCCTGGTCGATCGTGTAGTCACCGCTGCCGGTGCCGAACTGGGTGAGGCCGTCGCCCGCGAAGTGCTTGGCGGTGGCGAGCACCCGATCCGGGTTCTTCAGCTGTCCGGGGCCGCCCTGGAGCCCGTCGATGGCGGTCTCCATCTTCTCCACGAGCTGGGGGTTCTCGCTGAACGACTCGTAGGTGCGGCCCCAGCGGTCGTCCTGCGCGGCGCAGATGCACGGCGCGAACGCCCACTGCGGTCCCGAGGCCCGGGTCTCCTCCGCGGTCACGTGGTAGACCCGCTTGACCAGCTTCGGGTCGCGGCTGGCGCCGAGCCCGATGTTGTGCGGGAACACGGTGGCGCCGAGCAGGTTGCCGTGGCCGTGCACGGAGTCCACGCCGTAGATCAACGGGATGTGCAGCCGGGTGGCCAGCGCCGCCTTCTGGTAGCGGTCGACCATGTCGGCCCAGGCAGTCGGCGTGTTGGGCGAGGGCACCGAGCCGCCACCCGAGAGCAGGCTGCCCAGCCCGAGGCTGGTGATCTGCGAGGTGTCGGTGTCGACGGCCGCACGCTCGGCCTGGGTCATCTGGCCCACCTTCTCGGCCAGCGTCATCCGGCCGAGCAGGTCCTTGACGCGTCGTGCGACGGGCAGCGCGGCGTCCTCGTAGGGCAGCGTCGCGGCGGCGGCCGCGGCGGAGTGGGCGGTGGCGCCCGAGGTGGTGTGCGGTGCGGCCGCGGCCGTGAGACCGGGGACCAGCAGCGATGCTCCGACGGCCGCTGCGGTGAGCGCGCCGAGGCGTGCGGACGAGACCTTCAAGGATCCTCCCGAGAAGAGATAAAGGTAAAGGCAAGTAACCGATATCGCTCCGACTGTGTCAAGGGTCACTCGCTAGGGATTCCGGTGGTCGCGGATCAAGCCGCGGTGGCGCCCCGCCGATACCCCAGGTGACCAGCCGCGGCCAGCGGCCTTCTCGCCGTACGCCTGAAAGAGACGCCGCACCCATGCCCCGTCCCGCCCGCTCGCTCCTCCTCGCCGCGGCCACTCTCGCCGCCCTCACCGGGTCGGTCGCGGCCGCACCCACCGCCTCGGCGATGCTCCCCGACCCGTCCGCGCAGCAGACGGCGTCGCTGAGGACCGGCTACGTCGCGCCGGTGCCGGCCGTCCCGAAAGGCCTCCCGTCCGGCATCGAGGACCTGGCGCGCTACGTGCCGGCGAACTCCTGCGACCCGCACGCCAAGCCGGGCACGACGAAGCTCGCCGAGCTGCTGAAGAAGACCTACGCCGGCTCGGGCTACGGCATCGACCGCACCTGCGGAACCGACCCGCTGCCGACCAGCGAGCACTACGACGGCCGGGCCCTCGACCTCATGCGGACGGTGCGCGACGCGAAGCAGAAGGCGCAGGTCCAGGCGGTCATCAGCTGGCTGTTCGCGCCCGACGCCGAGGGCCGGCCCTACGCGAACGCGCGCCGGCTCGGCGTGATGTACCTGATCTGGGACAACCGGATCTGGGGCGCCTACCACGCCTCCGCCGGCTGGCGGCCCTACTCCGGCTGCGCCGCGAAGACGTCGCGCGCCTACGACACGTCCTGCCACCGCGACCACCTCCACATCTCGCTGTCGTGGGAGGGCGCCATGGCGCGCACCTCGTTCTGGAGCGGGAAGGTCGCGCCGGTCGACTACGGTCCGTGCCGCGAGTCGGGGCTGAACTGGGCCGCGCCGTACGCCGCTCCGCGCAGCACCGCGTGCCCCGCCGCCGCGCACGTCACCGCACCGAAGGGCTCCTCGGCACTGCGCACGACGCTCACGACGTACTCCGGGATGGTGCTGGGTGTCGGCAGCACCGGCCCGGTCGTCCGCGCGGTGCAGCAGGCCGTCGGCCTCGGTGGACGGCTGGTGGACGGCTCCTACGGCACCGTCACCGCCGGCGCGGTGTCGCGCTGGCAGGCAGCCCACGGCGTACCGGCGTCGGGGGTGGTGGACGCCGCCACCTGGCGCGCGCTGCTGGTGGCGGTGGCGACCCCCGCCACGACCGCGGCGTCCCCGACGCCCACGGCGCACCCCGAGCTGACCCGCTACCGGCACCAGGTGCTGCGTCGCGGGTCCACGGGCGCCGCCGTCGTCGCGCTGCAGCGCCGCCTGGCGATGCCGCACCACCCCGGCACCTTCGGCGTGAACACGCAGACCAAGGTCAAGGCCTTCCAGCGCTCGCACCACCTCGCGGCCAGCGGTGTGGTGAGGGCCGCCACCTGGACCGCCCTCGGCGCCTGACCGGTCCCCTGTGCTGCTGGGCGGTGCACGGGACGTCCCGTCCGTGAGGCGTGCGCCGGGTCACCCGTCGGAGCCCACGTGCCACCCGGCGGGGACCGGCGTACCCCTCCGGATGCAGTCCTGGTGGGAGTCGTCAGGGCCGACCGACGAGGCGGGACGCTCGATCTCCACCCAGCGCGGGCCGTCGCAGTTGTAGGCGAGCGGACGGTTGCCCATCGGGTCGAAGGCCCACCCCTTGGGCAGGGTCGATCCCTCCTTGCGGCACTGGCTGTAGACGCCGTCGGGCCCCGCGGGGACCTCGCCCTGCGAGCACTGCCACTCACCGCCGGTGAGAGCCAGGTGTGCCACGAACCAGACCCAGGACCCTGCCAGCACCACCCCCAGCGTGAGCAGGACGACCAGCAGCGCCCTGGACCGACGCGGCCGTGTGGGGACCAGCATCGGGAACTCCTGCGACACACGTCTTGTTCTCATGCCTCCACCCTGGCGGCTGCGCCCGCGCAGCACATGAGTGCTGCTACTCAGATCGGGGTCGAGCAGTGCTCAGGTCACGCGGCGTCGTCCCAGGTCAGTGCCCGACGGTGAACCGCTGGTCCGGGTGCGCGACCTTCTCGATCTCGTCGACGTAGGCGAGCGCGAAGTCGGTGCCGGAGATCTCCGAGGAGCCGTCGTCCTTGGTCACCAGCACGTCGCCGCCGGTGCGGTAGCTGCCGGTGGTCTCGCCCGGGGCGAACGAGCCGAAGAGGGCGGCCGGGCTGACGTAGAACCAGCGCAGCCCGTCGAAGCCCTGCTCGAGGGCGGTGAGCACGTCGGCGTGGGACTTCGCCTCGGGCTTCCACTCGTCGTTGAACTCCGGGGTGTCGAACAGTCGCGGCCCGTCCGGGGAGACCAGGGAGCTGCCGGCCCCGCCGACGAAGGACAGGCGCGCGTCGGCCGCGACGGCCGCCTGGGCCAGATCCGGCACCAGCTCGGACAGCGGGCGGCCACCGGCGTCCGCGCCGTGCACGGCCACGACCAGGTCGTCGGCCCCCTGCACGGCCTCGGCGACGGTGGCGGCGTCGGCGATGGAGCCGGTGCGGTAGTCGACCCCGTCGACCGGCTCGGCCGGTGCGGTGCGGGAGTACGACGTCACCTGGTGCCCGCGCGAGACGGCCTCCCGGGCGATGTTGCCGCCGGCGTAGCCGGTGCCTCCGAAGATCACGATGCTGGCCATGGGTGTCACGCCTTTCCTAGTGGTGAGTCGGGTCAACGGCGAGACACGGGTCGGCATTCCCCCGGTCATCTCCCGGGTCACCTTCTGCGGCATCTCCTGGGGCGTTCCCCCAGGAGACCACCAGCGACGCCGGCTTGCGGAACACCAGGCCCCGCGGCGCCGCGGCCGCGACCAGCCGCAGGTCCGGGAGCGCCGCCAGCGTCCGCACGGCGACCTGCGCCTCGAGCCGGGCGAGGTCCATGGCCACGCACACGTGCGGGCCCCGCGCGAACGCCAGTTGCGAGCGGAGGTTCGGTCGGCCCGGGTCGAACACGTCGGGGGCCGCGAAGACGGCCGGGTCCCGGTTGGCGCCGGTGAGCGAGACGCGCACCAGGTCGCCGCGCGCGACGTCGGCGTCCCCCAGCCGGACGTCGGCGGTCGCGTAGCGGTCCACCACCGCGGCGGCCGGCTGCATCCGGAGCGACTCCTCGACCACCGCCACGGCGTACGCCGGGTCGTGGACCACCTGCCCGGCCAGACCCGGCTCGTCGAGCAGGTGGCCGACCGCGTTGAGGATCATCCCCTCGGTGGTCTCGATGCCGCCGAACATCATCACCGCGGCGTTGGAGACGACCTGCTCCTCGGTGAGCGACCGGGCGGCCACGCCGAGCAGCTGGTCGCGACCGAGCCCGTCGTGGACCCGTCCCGCGAGGGCGGTCATCGCCTCGCGGGCCGGCTCCGGCACGTGGCCGTCGCTGCCCATCCCGGTGACGGCGGCGACGATGGCGGAGTACCACCCCAGCACGGTGCCCGCGTCCGACGCGTCGAGCCCGAGCACCTCCGCGACCACGGCCACCGACAACGGTCCGGCGAAGGCGCTGCGCAGCTCCACCCGGCCGTCATCGCGGAACCGTTCGACGAGCTCGTCGGCCAGCCGGGTCACGTCCTCGCCGAACCGTCGCTGCACCTGCGCCGGCCGGAACGGCGCCACGAACGGCGAGCGGTGCACCGCGTGCTCGGCGCCGTCGGTCGACAGCATGCTGCGGCCCACCACGCGGGCGGTCGAGAAGCGGGGGTCGTCGACGGTGAAGGTCCGGCTGTCGCGCATCACCGCCACGGCCGCGTCGTACGACGTGACCAGCCAGCCGTCGAGCGCCGCGACCCACGACACCGGCTCGCTGTCACGCAGCCGGCGCAGCACCGTCGGCGCGTCCTCGTCGAGCTCGCCGAGGTCCACGCCGGCTCCCACCGGGAACCGCTCGGCGCGTGAGGTCACGCGTCGGAGCCTAGGCCGTTCCCACTAGGGTGATCGGCCCGGACCGAGCGGAACCGGGCCGAGACCGAAGACCGAAGACCGAGGGAGTCGGACATGCGAGCGGGCGACCTGGCCGAGCCGTTCCCCGTCGTGACGCTGGGGACCGAGGCGGTGACCGCGGCCCGGACCATCGGCGATCACCGGGTGCCCGGGCTGATCGTCTGCGAGGACGACGGGAGCCCGCACACCGTGCTCGGCGGGTCGCAGGTGCTGCGGTTCCTGATCCCGCAGTACGTCCAGGACGACCCGGCGCTGGCGCGGGTCTACGACGAGGACTCCTCCGACCAGCTGCTGGCCGCGCTGTCGACCCGCACGGTGCGCGACCTGCTGCCCCGACGCCAGGACCGGCACGAGCTGCCGGTCGTGGACAGCGACGCGACGCTGCTCGAGATCGCCGCGTCGATGGCCCGCCTGCACAGCCCGCTGGTGGCGGTCGTCGACGACGGCCGGGTGGTCGGCGCGGTGACGGTCAGCCGGCTCTTCGAGCACCTGTTCCCCGACGTCTCCGGCACCACCTCGTGACCACCGTCCTGGTGCTGGTGGCGTTCGTCTCGGCGTACGTCCTGATCGCCACCGAGCGCATCCACCGGGTGGCGGCGGCCCTGAGCGGCGCGGCGGCCATGGTCGTGCTCGGCGTCGTGGACGCCCACGTGGCGTTCTTCAGCGAGGACACCGGGGTCGACTGGAACGTCATCTTCCTGCTGCTCGGGATGATGGTGATCGTCGGGGTGCTGCGCCGCACCGGCGTGTTCGAGTACGCCGCCATCTGGGCGGCCAAGCGGGCCGGCGGACGACCGTTCGCGGTGATGGTGATGCTGATCGTGATCACCGCGATCGCCTCGGCGCTGCTCGACAACGTGACCACGGTGCTGCTGATCGCCCCGGTGTCCCTGCTGGTCTGCGAGCGCATCGGCGCCCCGCCGGTCCCGTTCCTGGTCGCCGAGGTGCTGGCCTCCAACATCGGGGGCACCGCGACCCTGATCGGCGACCCTCCCAACATCATCATCGCCTCCCGCTCCGGCCTGAGCTTCAACGACTTCGTGCTCAACCTGGCGCCGGTCGTCGTCGTGCTCGTCGGGGTGCTGATCGTGATGTGTCGGGTGATGTTCGCCTCGGCGTTCGCCTTCCACCCCGAGCGCGTCGCGGCGTTGATGAAGCTCGACGAGCGGGAGGCGCTGCAGGACGTGCCCCTGCTGGTCCGCTCCGGCATCGTGCTCGCCGCGGTGCTGGTGGGCTTCGTGAGCCACTCGGTCATCGACGTCGAGCCGTCCCTGGTCGCCCTGCTCGGGGCCGGTGCGCTCGTCGCGCTGTCCCGCCTCGACCCCGAGGACTACCTGGCCGACGTGGAGTGGGGCACGCTGGTGTTCTTCATGGGCCTGTTCGTGATGGTCGGCGCGCTGGTCGAGGTCGGCGTGATCGGGGACCTGGCACGGTCGGCCACCTCGGCCGTCGGGGACCACTACTTCCTCGGGTCCACCGTCCTGGTGTTCGCCTCCGGTGGCCTGTCCGGGATCGTGGACAACATCCCCTACGTCGCGACGATGAGCCCGCTGGTGGCCGACCTCGTCTCCGCCGGCGACGGCAGCGCGGGCTCGCGGTCGGCGTGGTGGGCGCTGGCCCTCGGAGCGGACCTCGGTGGCAACGCGACGGCGGTCGGGGCGAGCGCCAACGTGGTGGTGCTCGGGATCGCCGCGCGCAACGGGCACCCGATCTCGTTCTGGGGGTTCACGAAGTACGGCCTGCCGGTGGCCGCGGTGACGATCGTGGTCGCCTGGGCCTACCTCGCGCTGCGCTACTTCGTCCTGGCCTGAGGCCGGCGACCCTAGACTCCCGCCCATGCAGGAGCCGAAGACCACGCCGTTCCGCGGAACGGCGAAGTGGGGGGCCGTGGCCGCCAACCTCGCCATCGCAGGGGTCGGAGCGGTCCTCGCCGCCGCCGCCCTGCTCGCGGTGCCCGATGACGTGACCGTCATCCACGTGCTCGGCTGGTACACCGTCCTCGGCGTGGTCGCCACGGTGGCGCTGGCGGTCGCGCTGGCCACGACGAGCCAGTTCCCCACCGTCACCACCGAGAAGCTCGGCGACGAGGACGCTCTGGTGGTGCGCGCCTGGCCGTTCGAGTGGTGGTACGACGCCGTGGTCGACCTCGGACTGGCGGCACTGGGGGCGACCCTGATGGTGCTCGCGCTGCGCGCCGGCGGAGGCCTCGTGGTCCTGGGGCTGCTGGCCGGACTGGCCGGCGCTTGGTTCCTGGTCCGCGTCGCGCTCGCGGTCCCGGGGCGCCGGCGCAACGAGGCGCTGTGGCTGACGGCCGACGACGTCGTCCATGACGGCCGGGCCGGTCGCGAGTGGGTGTCCCGCGACCAGGTCCGCCGCGCGTGGGAG
>Ga0210040_10006458_pt1 | contig 14583 bp, 14 predicted proteins | sample CryGeyCG12114_NA_FD_185462 | JGI IMG/M metagenome (GOLD analysis project Ga0210040, IMG submission 185462) | Groundwater microbial communities from aquifer - Crystal Geyser CG19_WC_8/21/14_NA (SPAdes) (version 2) | ecosystem: Environmental > Aquatic > Deep subsurface > Groundwater | place: USA... | reverse complement strand
TCACCTTACATTATTAAGATCAACGAATTAGCAATTATCTTATACACCAACTTAGTAACCGTAAGATTCAGAAGCACTAGCGCAACCCAAAACCACCTCTTGTAAGTACCGGAACAAATGTTTAGTTAAAGCCTAAAAAAGATTGAGCCGCTATCCGGCAACAAGATTAGCCGTATCCTTTATAGGAATATCGGGGAAGCCCATAGCAAAAACCGCCGGTTCTATTTACAGCTAAATGCTTAAAGCCGTTATAAATAAGGTGGGGAGTAGCAGGAAGTGATATAAAATTACTATATTCCATACAACTTCAGCCCGAACCGCCAACAGTTAACATGTTAAGAGATTTATACCCGTAAGCACCAGGCCGTCATTCTCATGCAACTATTTAAAACCATCAGACTTATCTGGACTTTTTACCGAAACTTTGTTTTTGTTTCGCTGCTGATAACCATGAGCTGTGTAAAGGTAATCTGGGAAACCGGCTTTGGCTGGTTCGGGCTGTTATTCTGGGGCAAATTAGCCACACTTGGGCTGTTGTTTTATTTCATAAACAGCTATAAACATAAAGAATACTATTATTATCAGAATTTAGGCGTTTCCAAGGTTCGGCTATGGGTAACTACCCTCCTTTTCGATTTCTGTTTATTTTTATTTCTCACGGTTCTGGCCTATAAACTTAAATGATGCATCAACTGGAAGCCGACAGTATTCAACTGCAGTTTGGTGGCCGCCGCATACTAACGGACATTTACCTGAAATGTGAAACCGGCAAGATTACCGGTTTATTGGGTCGTAACGGACAAGGTAAATCTTGCCTGATGCAAATTATTTATGGCAGCCTACCCGGCGAAAAATCAGTTAGATTTGATAACCAAGTGCATTTTGAGGCTTTTAAACGGCCTGATTTATTGCTTTATCTGCCGCAATTTAACTTTATTCCGGCCAGCCTTTCGCTGAGAAGAATATTCCAGGATTTTGAGCTGGATTATGCTGCTTTCGCGCAAAGATTTCCGGAATTTGCTTCACGTTATAAAACACAAATTGGCCGTTTATCGGGTGGCGGGCGCAGGCTGGTAGAAATTTATGCGGTCGTAAAATCTAAATCGCAGTTTGCCCTGTTGGATGAACCATTTACCCATTTAAATCCGGTGCAGGTAGAAAAAGTAAAAGAATTTCTGCGGGCAGAAAAAAGCAACAAAGGCTTGTTCCTCACCGACCACATGTTCCGGCACGTTATGGAAATCTGCGATACGGTAAACTTGCTGGTAAATGGCAAAACGCACCTGGTAAATAGCTTCGAAGATATTGAAACTTTTGGTTATGCCCGGCTTTAACAAAATATGTAGGCAGCAAGAAAACCAGGACGCAGCTATACATCCGGAATCTCTGATCAATCAGGAAATATAAAGAGGCCATATAATTGTTGAAAAAGGACTGGGAAAGCTAATTAGGTATTGAAATAGCCAGCTTTTGTAGTTCAAAAGGCACGGAAGTATATCCGCGCCATATTGGGTTAATAGCTAAATCTTCTGTTGGCTAAACGACGGTCAATTTCTTCAAGGATATTATTTCTTTCCCGTTCCCATATGGAATGTTTTGCAGGTGTAAGATTGAAAAACTTCTCAATGCGCTCCTTCAAGGAGTTGATCTTATCTTTGTCATTAAGGATCATTCCTTGGGTATTTGGAAAAACGCCTTTCACATCCTCAAATCCTAAAGGTGGTATCAGTATTGGAACATGCTCTTTAGTTGTTATCCAGGCTGCTCCCATTTCGCATAAACAAATGGGGCTGGCATAAAATTTTCTGGAAAGCACAAATAACACTAGCACATTATTACTAAGCTCTTGTTTTAATGCGTCCAGAAAGTTATCGCCTAAATCAATTCCATATCCTTCAAACGATGTGCAAAATATCTTATCCGAACTGACCCCCATCCCCCTGAGCAGATCTATTATTTTCTCCACAATATCCTTATCTGCACTGGCATGACTAATGAATACCTTCTTGACGGAAGATCGGGTAGCTGTTGGTTTGTCCGCTACAATACGTTTGGCAGGCTTTTTAAGTGGCGCTTTGCGCGGTTTTGGCTTGGGTTTGAATTCATCCGGGACTTCCAGTCTCAGACTTTTAGCAATTTTAACAATCACATCATCTTGCTGAGCACTTAGTATCTCATTTGCATAGACCTTTTTGTTATTAACCGCTGTTTGCTTGTCAAAGGAAACTTTATATTTTTTTAAGTAGCTATTGATTTGGGCTGTTGTAGAAGTTTCCTGTAAACAGGTACTTATTGCGTCGATTATCTGGTTTCTTTCTTTCGAGGTCATACATAGGTTTATAATGAATCAATAAACATAATTTATTCTTACGATTTCTTTCTCACATCATCTTATTTCCACGTTTAATTCTTAAAACTAATAATCGTTAATAAAATACAAATCCAAACTATGTACATAAGTAACCCAAATAACATATCGATGAGATATGAAGCCCTTGCTTTAGCAACGTTCAATTGCACTGGTAAATACTGTGCCCCTTTCAAATATGCAGCCCAGGATAGTTATTCGGGTTTCGGTCATGAGAATAACCCGGAAAGATTCTTTGAAGCCCAACGGGCTTTGACTACAGTGCTAACTGTATTGGTTTATCGGTTTCCAAAAACAGAACATACCGAGAGGATTATAAGCCTGATTGACCGAACTTGGTCTGCAAAGACGCAAAATGAAGCGGTGGCGATAATTAATGAAGCAATAGACATAGCGGAGAACCTGGGTCTGTAATTTTTTAGAACCTTGTTATCTACTGGATATGCCCGACTGCCTTACAGTGGTCGGGTTTTAATTTTTAAAATATCAAGACTTTCAATTAAAGTCATAATAGGTGACCCTGCCCGGTCGCTTTTTAATGTCGTTTATCTGTGCAGGGCGAGATCTAGTATTCGGTTTCATCTAAAGTTTTAAGTCTACCTCCGTAAGACTCAAAACAGCTGGGGGTCGCAGTTGAAATAATTTCGTATGTTTAGCGCATGCAGGGAAATAACATAGAAATAAACCAAAAAGACGCAATTGATATATTAAACAAGCAAATTGGCAAGCTTAATGACCCGAATTATCCTACATCCGATTTATGGGCTGTTCAAACATCTTCATTCATCAAGAAATTTTTCGGTGAAAATTCCGACGAATACATTTATGTTAAAACGCTGAAGGTGCGCAGCGAGTGGAATAAATTAATAAATTGGCCACACGAAGATAAACAGGCAGCAAAGCTGTTTTTATCTCAATGCATACAGACCATAGAGAGAACCGGACTTTACCGACCACCAAAAGGTAACATTTTCACTACCACGAGGAATGAGATTTTAGTTCCTGCTATTCTTGTTATTATGGGCGGGATTTTCTATTTCGGCTTTTATGTCGGGAATATTAATTCTAACAATAACACGTATGAACTAAAGGAAGAGATACGCATACAAAAAGATAGCATTAGAACTTATCGCCAATCTGTAAAAAGTCTTAATTCTGAAATCAAGTCGCTGAAGAAGGAAATTAATAAAAATACCACAATCGTACGCTAAGTTTAACGGCAGGCAAGCTCGTCCCACACTTTTCTCCTCCTCGGTCTGTGCCCTCACAGGCCGAAAGAAATAATTTCGCTAAAGTTTTTTATTAAGGTCTGTGGGAGCAAAGACCTTGGTTACGACCTCCATTTTCTTCATTTTCGATTGTTTCTTACGGTTCCTGCTGTTTGTTTACGCTCAAAATTATTATGCTAAAATACTCTTATTGATTTATATATTAGTTTATTTTGCATTGGTTGTTAATCAAAATAAAACTGATACATAATGGTCTTTGATAAGTCGACACGATACAATGTACCGTGTCAATGCGGAGTATGTGGATACATATATCTTTCGGGCGCAAAGCTTTTAGGTGAAGATTTAATTAATGGAATATCAGTAATTGAGCCTGATGTAAATTCAGTAAACAATACAATTAATGTACCATTATCTAATATAAATTTCACAAAACCAACATTTCTTTGTCCAATTTGTAAGACGGAAAATCCATTTAAGCCTGCACTTATTGAATTTATTGAAGCTTCTTTAAGTGCGCTCCAAAAAGTATCCCTTGAAGATTTATTAAACTTACAGCTTAAATTAAAAGCAACTCATAAAACGGATTACAGCATTCAAGATTTTGAAAAGGCTAAGGAGGAAATAATAAAGATAGCTCCTGAATTACAATCCTTTAAAGATTTAATACCTAAAACTCGGGCAGAAGCTTATGCTATAATTGCAATTATCATATCAATTATAGCAATAGTGGTTCCTAATTTAACCTCTGGAGGTAATAACAATCCAAGTGTAGAACAAGTTATAGTCAAAAATCAAACTATAATAAACTATAACTTGCCAGCAGGTAATACAAACGTTATAAAATTAGCAACTAAACCTAAGGTCAAAAAGCTTGGTCGAAATGATCTATGTGACTGCGGAAGTGGAAAGAAATTTAAACTTTGTCATGGTAGATAATAAAAAGAGAGTTATTCGCACACTCATCGGTCTGTGCCCTCACAGATCAAAAAAAAGATTTTAGCTAACGTTATTCTTAAGGTCTGTGGGGGCACAGACCTTGGTTACGGATTGTTCAACTATTATAATAAATTAAGTACAAAGAGCATCCAACATTTATTAAACCTACTAATGAAAACATTAGAGTTTGGAGATATATGGATTTCACAAAGTTCATTTCACTTATTGACTCACGCACATTATATTTTACTCGTGCAGATAAATTTGAGGATCCATTTGAAGGTTCATTGCCAAAAATAAATATTACATCTCGAAAGTTTGTTCCTCTTAGTGTTCCAGAAGTGGACCACGAAAATTATTTAGCAGCAGTGCACGCTTTGGGCTTGATTGGCCATAATTGGCGACGATTTACAGCCATAAATTGCTGGCACGAAAATGAACACGAATCGGCTGCCATGTGGAAACTCTATTTAAAGAGTGATGAAGGAATTGCGATACAATCAACCTATAAATTATTAAAAGAAAGCATAATTGATGAGGAGAATGTATATATTGGTAAAGTAAACTATATCGATTATGAAAAGGGATACATAGATGCAAGGAATATTTTAAATGCATTTTTTCACAAGCGGAAAAGCTTCGAACATGAAAGGGAAATTAGAGCACTTATAATGAAATTACCATTACGAGGCACAGGTAATATGAATTCTGAAAAAGATACAATAATAAATGGCCTTAAAATAAAAGTAGATGTTGAAAAACTAATTCAGAATGTATATATAGCACCCAATTCACCACAATGGTTTTCCGACCTAGTTGATGCCGTTGTTAAGAAATATAGTTATAATTTTAGAATAAATCACTCACATTTAAATAATAGCCCACTTTATTGATTTAGTTAAATACCTAACCCTAGCTGTTTGTAGTCCTCCGCAGGGTGACTGCAAACTTTAAATGATATTGGGAAGTCTCCAACTTCTTACGTCAGTTTTATAAAATAGGAGTAAAACAAAAAAGCCGCTAGAAAGCGGCTTTAGAGAGTACCAGGGGCGGGACTTGAACCCGCACATTCTAATGAATACAAGATTTTAAGTCTTGCGTGTCTACCAGTTTCACCACCCCGGCAACAGGAAGGACGAGCCTTCACTATCTTTTGGATAAAGAAAAGACGTTGCGGAGCAACGTCTTTTCTAGTTATCTAGTGGAGCGAAAGACGGGGTTCGAACCCGCGACCTCGACCTTGGCAAGGTCGCGCTCTACCAACTGAGCTACTTTCGCGTTTTACTAATCCGTTTCATTGAATTAGTGATGCAAATCTACGCATCATTTTTCAATTGTCAAGTGCTTTCGCTAAAATAATCTCTTTTTTCTCTTTTTATCCTGATAATCAGCAGGAAAAAATTATTCTGTTAGTCCACGGTCGACTGTCAACAGACCACAGTTTTGTAATAGTCTATAATCAATGGTCCATTGTCCATAGTCGATAGTCTACATAATACAGCAAACAGTTATTAGACCACAGTTGACAGTTTTAGATCTATTAACCTTTACCGGTAAGCAAAAGCTCTTGGCCGGATAAGGAGTTATAATTGCTAATTGCTAATTTTTCCTGTGGACTATGGTCTATCGACTATGGACTATCGTCTATGGACTATCGTGCTTCCTCCGCCAGCATTTTCAGCTCGTTTAGTTTCAGGAGCGCTTCTACGGGCGTTATGGTGTTAATATCCAGCTTATCGAATAACTCCCGGATTTTAATCATCAAAGGGTCGTTGAGCTCAAACATATTCAACTGAAATTTTTGTTTGGGTAGTTGCTGCAAACTTTTTTTATCGCCCTGGCTTATTTTATCCTGTTCCAGGTGATGCATAATTTCGCTGGCCCGGATTACCACGCTATTGGGCATGCCCGCTAACTGCGCCACATGAATACCAAAGCTGTGTTCGCTCCCGCCCGGCATAAGCTTGCGCATAAATAATATTTTATTCCCGGCTTCTTTCACCGATACGTTAAAATTGCGCACCCTAGGAAAGTCTTCGGCCAGTTGGTTTAGTTCGTGGTAATGCGTGGCAAATAACGTTTTGGCACGGGCCTTGGGTTGGTTGTGCAGGTACTCCACAATGGCCCAGGCAATGGAAATACCATCGTAGGTACTGGTGCCCCGGCCGATCTCGTCCATCAGCACCAGGCTGCGGTCCGATAAGTTATTCAGGATGCTGGCCGTTTCGGTCATTTCCACCATAAACGTACTTTCGCCGCGCGACAAATTATCCGATGCCCCTACGCGGGTAAATATTTTATCAATTACGCCTACTTCGGCCGCTTCGGCGGGTACAAAACAACCCACCTGGGCCATGAGCACAATTAAGGCGGTTTGCCGCAGCAAGGCACTTTTACCGGCCATATTGGGTCCCGTAATTACCATTACCTGCTGTTCGTCGGTGTCCAGGAAAATATCGTTGGGAATATAGCTTTCGCCGGGCGGTAACTGTCGCTCAATAACCGGGTGCCGGCCTTTTTTAATATTTAAAACTTTGCTGTCATTTACCTGGGGCTTCACGTAGTTAAACTGAATGGCCGTGCCAGCAAAAGACGTGAGGCAATCGATCATGCCCAGCACTTTGGCGTTCTGCTGAATTTGCGCCACAAAATCGCCCACCGATAATACCAGTTCGTTGAAAATGGTTTGCTCAATGGTATAAATGCGGTCTTCGGCGTTCAGGATTTTTTCTTCGTAGGTCTTGAGTTCTTCGGTAATGTAGCGCTCGGCATTTACCAGGGTTTGCTTCCGGATCCAAGTAGTCGGCACTTTGTCTTTGTGCGCGTGCGTTACTTCCAGATAATACCCGAAAACTTTATTATAGGCAATTTTAAGCGATGATATACCGGTATTCTTGGCTTCGCGCTGCTGCAGTTGCAACAGGTAATCTTTGCCCGAAAAAGCAATGCTCCGCAAATCGTCCAGTTCTGCATCTATGCCGGCATTGATAATATTGCCCGTATTGGTGAGCATGGGCGCATCGGTCTTGATTTTGGTTTTGATTTCTTCCCGGATGGTTTCGCAGGAAGTAAGCTGGGCCGCTAGTTTCTGCAAAGCCGGAATATTGCTGTAAGCCATTAGTTCTTTAATTGGCAGCATGGCTTCCAGCGCCCGGCTGAGCTGCAACAATTCGCGCGGGTTGATGCGGCGCACGGCTACCTTCGAAATTAAGCGTTCCAGGTCGTTTATCTGTTTCAGGTAATGCGTAATATCCTGCAGCAACTCCTGATTTTGAATTAAAGCTTCTACGGTATCTAATCGCCGCTGAATCTGGCTAACGTCTTTTAAAGGCAGCACCACCCATTTTTTGAGTAAACGCGCGCCCATAGGCGTTACGGTATGGTCGAGGATTTGAATGAGTGGCACGCCTTCGGTGTGCTGCGGAAAAACCAGCTCCAGGTTGCGTACCGTAAATTTATCAAGCCACACGTATTTGTCTTCTTCCAGGCGCGAAATAGCCCGGATATGTTGGGTTTCGTGGTGCTGGGTTTCGGCGAGGTAATGCAGCACGCAGCCGGCGGCAATAATGCCTTCTTTTAAAGTTTCAATACCAAAACCTTTCAGGGAATTGGTACCAAACTGCCGGGTGAGCAATTCAAAAGCAAAGTCGTAGCCAAAAACCCACTCGTCTAAAGCGTAATGGCAAAAATCCGGTCCGAAAGAAGTCAGGAAATCTTCTTTGGCGCGTTTGCAAAACAAGACTTCGGCGGGCGCAAAATTCTGCAACAGTTTCCGGATGTATTCGCGGTTGCCCTGCGCCGTAATAAACTCCCCCGTCGAAATATCTAAAAAAGAAATACCGGTATCTTCTTTGCCAAAATGCAGGGCCGCCAGGTAGTTGTTACTTTTCTTTTCCAGCACCTGGTCGTTAAACGATACGCCCGGCGTTACCAACTCCGTTACCCCGCGCTTTACAATGCCTTTTACCATTTTGGGGTCTTCCAGTTGGTCACAGATGGCCACGCGTTCGCCGGCGCGTACTAATTTGGGCAGATAAGTATCCAGAGAATGGTGCGGAAAACCGGCCAGGGCTACTTCCGAAGCCGTGCCGTTGCCACGCTTGGTCAAAACTATATCCAGTATTTTACTGGCCCGAATAGCATCCTCCCCGAAGGTTTCGTAAAAATCGCCTACCCGGAATAACAGCAAAGCGCCGGGATGCTTGGCTTTGATAACATTATATTGCTTCATGAGCGGCGTAACCGTAGCCGCTGCTTCTTTATCTGCTTTGGGGCTGCCTTTCTTGCTGGTAGGCAAATCCAGTATTTCCTGTACGTCTTTACTTATTTCCACTAATCGTCCCTTTTCCGAAATGATATAGCAAGTTACGCCCTATTCTGCTTAATTTTGCAGGCAGAAGCGATATTTTTTAAAGCACACCATCTAAACCAGGAAACATGCGCAAGCTGAAAATGGACGAACTAAACCGGGTATCGGTAGCAGAATTTAAGCAATTACCTAAAATACCGGTGGTGCTGGTGCTGGATAATGTGCGCAGTTTACACAATGTAGGGTCCACTTTCCGCACAGCCGATGCTTTCCGCGTAGAAAAAATTTACCTGGGCGGCATTACGGGTACGCCCCCGAATAAAGAAATAAATAAAACGGCTCTGGGCGCCACCGATTCCGTAGATTGGGAACACGCCCCGGATACTCTGGCCCTAGCACAACAATTAAAAGCCGCCGGTTATTTACTGGTTGCCCTGGAACAGGCCGCCGGCAGTACGTTATTACAGGATTTTTCACCTAATCCGGAACAGAAGTATGCTTTTGTTTTCGGAAATGAGGTTTTTGGCGTGGCGGAAGAAATAATGGCTCTGGCGGATACCGTACTGGAGATTCCGCAGTTCGGCACCAAACATTCGCTTAATATATCGGTAACGGTGGGGGTAGTGGTTTGGGATTATTTAGCGAAGACGGAGTTGAAGTAAGTTAATGTACTACTAATCTATTATCCGAATGCTTAAATCTTTTTAGTAAATTCTTGTCGGGATTGCTATACACCATGTTTGGGATTAGATATTAATTTGCTTTAAAGGTATATCTTTTGAAAGATTACATCTTTCAAGGCATTGGTGCTATTTGTCTCTTTAAGCCTAAGTTAGCTCAAGGCCGCAGGGCCCCGTTTGGTCATTCGGGCGGGCTATGCTTCCTTTCTCCGGCTCCGCCTGCGAATGCCTGCGGCACCGGAACCCTAGCAGGCCCTCATTGCCCAAACTGATGTAGTTGCCTGCGGTTCTGGGGTTGCATTCAGCATCCTGGCCTTTTTAGTAGCTAAAGTAAAGGATATTAAAATATCTTTAAGTCGTCTTAAATTATTAAGATACTTTTTAAGAATAAGTTTAATGAGAGCATGTTTAAATTTTGAATAAACCATCCAAAACTGTCATTCAGAAGGAACCTTATTGGCAGGTAACCGATAAGATTCCTTTGGAATGACGGTGATTAAGGGTAATGAGTGTCTTTCTTTTCTTTAGTGAGTATGCATCAAAACAGCGTAGTCATGCCAATTCTAAAATTTAAACATACTCTGAAAATAATCTTACAAGCAAGCAGTAATAAGATTATTTAATAATTATCTTGATGATAGCTATAGCCGAAGCTACGCAGCAAACTACATCAGTTTGGGCGATGAGGGCCTTTGGGCTTTCCGGTGTTGCGAATAGCAACATTCCGAACGGAGTGAGGAAAGGAAAGAACAGCAGCCCGAATGCTCAAACGGGGCCTCGCGGCCTTGAGCCAACTTAGGCCGTAGAATCTAGTTAGCACTTGTGCCTTGAAAGATGCAATCTTTCAAAAGAAAGACCTTTATTAAAGCAAAAGAACACTTCCAAACACCTTGCATAATAGCCAATAATATATAAATTATTAGTAGCTAACTTACAATAATATCTCTTTCTTCATGTAATAAAACCCATAAAAAAGCCCTGGCAATAGCATTACCAGGGCTTTGTAGTCATTATTACTTAATTCTAGTCGAACTCCGAATCACGCAGTTTAACGGGTGGTTCTGAGGTTTTCCGCAGGCGCATATTCAGCATCTCAACTACCAGGGAGAAGAACATAGAGAAGTAAATATAGCCTTTTGGTACGTGCAGGTGCGCCGCTTCCAGTACCAGCATTACCCCAATCATAATCAGGAACGACAAAGCCAGCATTTTAATGGTCGGGTGCTTGTTTACAAAATCGGCAATGTATTTAGAGAATGCCAGCATAATACCCATGGAGATAATTACGGCCATAATCATAATTAATACGTTGTCTACTAAGCCTACGGCCGTTAAGATAGAGTCGAAGGAAAAAACAATATCTACCAATACAATCTGGAAAATAACTTTACCAATACTGTGCGGCGCTTTGGCGCTAACCGTTTCCGGATCATCACCTTCCAGTTTGTGGTGAATTTCGGTGGTACTTTTACCAATCAGGAACAAACCACCCGCTAGCAAAATAATATCGCGGCCGGTTACACCAAAGTCTTCACCTGACCAAGGCAGATTAAGGGTAAACAAAGGATGTTTCAGGCCCACAATCCAGGAAATACTCAGCAATAAGAGAATCCGGAATACCAAGGCCAGCAATAAACCAATGGTGCGGGCCCGGCCTTGTTCGGAAGCCGGTAACTTACCGGCCACAATCGATATAAAAATAATATTATCTATCCCCAACACCACTTCCATAAAGGTCAGGGTCAGTAAACTAATCCAGGTATCCGGACTCGCAAAAATATCAAACATGGTTTGGTTAATTAGAAATTATGAATTAAAAATTAGAAACTTTTCTTTCGCTAAAAATATGTTATTACTAAATATGATTGCGAAAGTATACCGCATTATGAATTAAAAGTTAAAGACCTAAGTTTAATTAAACCCGTTCATTTAACGAATAATTTCTAATTCATAATTTTTTAATTTCTAATTAAATTAAGATTTCATATTTACGTATTGCAGCGGCAAACCTAATTCGGCGCGTCGCAGCAAACCAATTACTTCTTGTAAATCATCGATCTTTTTGCCGGTTACGCGCACTTGGTCGTCCATAGTGGCGGCCTGTACTTTGGCTTTGCTGTCTTTTATCAGCTTCACTATTTTCTTCGAAGTTTCTTTATCAATGCCGGCCCGCACCTTTATATCTTTCTTAATCATGGGGCCCGACGGATATTCTTCGGCGCTAAAATCCAGGGAAGTAGCATCCAGTCCTTGTTTTACCATTTTGCTCATGATAATATCCTCTATCTGGCCCACCCGCATGGAGTTTTCGGAAGATACAAGGATCACATTGGTTTTTTTATCCAGTTCCACGCCGCCTTTGGTATCCCGGAAATCGTAGCGGTTCTGAATTTCTTTTTTTACCGTATTAATGGCATTTTCCAGGGTTTGTGGATCTACTTTACTTACAATATCAAACGAAGCCATACGTATTTTGCTCTAAATTTTAAATATTGGCGCGATAATAAGACGTGTATCGTACGGTAAAGTTAGTATTTTCGATATATATTCCGGGCAGTGCCTTCCGAAACAAATTTTAATTTAGTGTTATGCGTTTAAAAGCTCCTGAAACCCCAGCAGAGTGGGAAAAATATTACCAGTTACGGTGGGAAGTATTGCGGGCGCCCTGGCAGCAACCCCGCGGCAGCGAAAAAGCCGCCGATGATGCCACCGCCACCCACGCCTTGCTGCTGAACGAAAAAGAAGAAGCAATCGGCGTTTGCCGGATGCACCTGCAAACGCCCGCCGAAGCGCAAATCAGGTTTATGGCCATTCGCCCGGATTACCAGGGCCAGGGTTTGGGCCAACAACTCCTACAATATGCCGAAGAAAAAGCCCGGGCAGCCGGAGCCAGCTATATAACCCTGCAGGCCCGCGAAAATGCCATTTTATTTTACCAGAAATGCCACTATACCCTGCTGGAGAAATCGCATTTGTTATTCGGCAGCATTCAGCACTACAAAATGCAGAAAGAGTTATAATTTAAAAGCCTGCTTCTTTGGTGATAAGTCTAAATAGCTTTCAGTATAGCAATAATAAAGCTGCTCCGGAACACCTAAGTTTAATGAGCTGGCTTCATCCATTCGGCTAATTTATTTAGGTAAACGCAGGCAGCATTAGCAAAAAAATAGCGCCGCTGTTTTCTTGCGGCGCTATAACAAAGTATATTTCCCACTGCTGATCCCGTTATTTAATCTTCAGCCGGTTTGCCCGGTAGTTTTACAGAACAAAGAAGCTATCTGCTGGCAATTTTTCAGGAACATGCTGGTCGTTTATCATTTGCCGCAGGTTGCGCTCAATGGTGCGAGCAATAGCGGTTACCGGCGTATCGGTTGGCTTGCTCTCGAAAGGATCCTGCAAATGAATTGCCATTTTCTCAATCAGGAAGAAAGACACGGCAATAATTGTTACCATCGGAATTACCAGCAAACCAAAAACTTCGAGCAAAGCAAACGGCAGCAATAACACAAATATAAACAAGGAGAAATGGATATATAAGCTGTAAGTAACCGGGAAAACCGTATTCTTGATGCGTTCACATTTGCCCATCGAATCGCAGAGGCGGGTCAGGGTTTCTTCCATTTCCACCTGCTGAAACTTGTTCAGTTGTTTTTCCTGCAGCAGCATTTTCAGGTCGCGCCCGTGCAATTGCAATAAAGCATTGGGTACGTTATCGTGTTCTTTCACAAACGCCAGTTCTTCCGGGTCCAAGTATTTTTTTAATCCTTCGGTTGGTATTTCGCCGCGTAATGATTGGCCCAGGCTATAACACCAGGCAATCTGCCGTTCCGTAAACCGGTCCTGAAAGTTTTTTATATTTACCGAAACATAAGGATCGGCCATAAAAATAAGCAACTGCCGGGTGAGCGTACGGGAATCGTTTACAATGGCGCCCCAAACAATTCTGGCTTCCCACCAGCGGTCGTAGGCCTGGTTAGATTTAAAAGCCAGCAGGAGCGAAAGCACGGTACCCAGCACCATCGGCACCCCTAGCGGAATAGAAATATTAATTACATGAAAGTATTTATCCCAAACACAAATAAGCGTGGCATAAATAGCCACAAAGGTTAGTTCGTACTTTACTTTTCCAAAAATATAGGATATGGGAATATTCTTTTTTAATAGCATGGTTATTCAGATAATAAGCGATACATTTTTTTAAACTCAGATGATTTGCACCTAAGCAATAGTGAGAAAGGGAACCCGGGTATGTTTGGCCACATCGCTCGATATGCGCTTGCGGGAAAAGATATTCCCGAACATACTTTTCTTCCGGCCGGTTACCAGTAAGTCGGCTTTAAACTCTTCCACAAAGGTGTATACCCCGCCGGTAAAGTCATTTTCCTGAATCAGGTGCACCGAACAGTTAATTTGTTTCAACTTTTCGTTCAGGTACACCTTGTTCAGCACGTACTCCAGCTTTTCCATGTTGGTGCCCGGTTTAAAAACTACCAGAAAAGTAATGTAGTAATCGTTACCCGCCGTTAGGTTGAGCAGCAAATCGTCGAGCAGCAAGGTATACCGGTCATCGGTATCCAGCACGTAGGTGATTTTGCGGAAACTTTGAGCCGGGGTGTTATCCGGAATATACAGCACCGGGCACGAAATATCTTTGGCTATCCTGGTAAAAGAATCCAAAGTGTTATCATCGGTATTTCTCCCGGCCTGTACGGGACATAACACCAGGTCTATACCTTTAGTATCAATAAAATTGCGGATTTTGGGGGAACTATCGCCGTAAAGATGCATTACTTCCAGGCTGCTGATTTCTACGGCATAAGATTTCCGAATGCGGTCCAGGGCCTTATTAAAAGAAGTATTTATTTTTTCCAGGCGCTCTTCTTCGCGGGGCAGCATCAGCAGTTCCGGAATAGAATCGGGTAGCGGAATAAGGTGCAGCAATATAATCTGGCAAGTTTCGCCTTTCATTATCTGAATTCCATACTTAATGAGATTCAGGGACTGGTTCGTCAGATTGGTAGGAATAACTATCTTTTTCACAGTTGCAGTCGTTATGGT
>Ga0210040_10006457_pt1 | contig 14586 bp, 6 predicted proteins | sample CryGeyCG12114_NA_FD_185462 | JGI IMG/M metagenome (GOLD analysis project Ga0210040, IMG submission 185462) | Groundwater microbial communities from aquifer - Crystal Geyser CG19_WC_8/21/14_NA (SPAdes) (version 2) | ecosystem: Environmental > Aquatic > Deep subsurface > Groundwater | place: USA... | reverse complement strand
TGGGAAATACGATACCCCGAGAGCGGCTGACCTCCTTGCGAAGATGGACGACTATTGCAGAAACGACTCAGGGCCGTTAAGCCTTTGACCTAGATGCTCTTTGAGTATGTCCGCATCTACAAGCTTCCTGCAAGAGCAGCCTAGCCGATGGCTTGCGATAAATGCGAAGATCAAACTACATCGTACGACGGTGGCCTACTACCCCTTACGTCTTTATCGAACAGTTCATGATGGTTAGCACGATTCCCGTCCTCATTGGCATGAAGTCAAGTTCATGCACACGAGGTGGACTAATATCTTCCTGTCGCTGTCCCCAGCCGTTTCAAGTATTGGCAAGCTGTGACTTCCGCCTTCAGGGTCCCCACCACGTGGTCTGGACCAGGGTCGTCGTTCAAGAAAGCCAAGCCCGGGGTGCCGGAGGAAATGGAGTTGACTGTAGGAGGATGCTCGGACGGTGGTCAATAACCAACATTCGTGCGCAGTCTGTCCAAGTGGTTGTCGGACGAGGCGAAGTCCCCGAATATACTCTACGTCCGTAAGGGAACTCATCCAACCACTACACTCTCACTGAATACGTTTGATTATGCAGGTTTTACTAGTTCAAAGTTCGGCTGAACCCTGGTCTAACAACGATACGCCGGGAGGCTCGCCCAAGCCGCGTTGCTGGAGCAAAGTGCAGTATTCATCGTCATCGAGCTCTCTATGATCTGAAAGTCCATGGATAGTCCCCCGACCTTGTGGGTCGGGCTCCTCATTTTCCAACGTGGTTGGGGCGAAGAACCATACAACCTTGTTGTTCCTAGCAGAGCCCCCAAGCAAGACTGCTTCCATGCGGTAAGAAGGATGGTCCGAATCTAATGAAGCAGCCTAACAAGTGCCGTCTTCGATCCGACGGCGTGAAAGCTCATCTGCCTTCGGAAGGTTTCTCAAGAAGCACCCCCCAAGGGCTATGGGGCGAAGCACTGCGTTAATGTTTCCCCCACCATTAGTGAATGGTAGAGGGACAACACTGGCTAGGGCCAGGATAGTGATGCTGTCACGCAGTGCCTCAAATTGCCTCCATCTCAACATGGACGTCCGCACCGAGCAAGAGGTCCCTGTCGCTTAAGGTCACCACAGTCAGGGTCTGATCACCAGTGCTCGGAAAGAGCGGTAGAGACAGGAACGCACGCACCAGTAGTATCACATCACCAAACAAGCACATCCGTGATCAAGGGTGTGCTGGCCAATGAACAGGCTGTCCAGCTCCTTTCTCAGTCTGTATTAGGCGTGGTTTACCAAAAACTTCGTTCTATTCCCGTGCGAGGAGACCCCGAAGGCCACCAAGGCTAGACTGCCCCAAGCCAGGCATGTTGGCTGCTTGGACGGCCAACGGCTATGGCCTGGCTTATCCGCCACAGACCTTTTAATCAGCAGATACCCCAGCTATGCCCTACTTACATAAGATGGTGCACATGGGCATCTGCGCCTCATCATGCGGCACGTTGATCTAGCGTCCGCAAACGAGAAACGTAAGTTTCGTGCTCAACTTGCCGCTTTGATTCCACTAATTGGCAGCTGCCCGTCCTCGTGCATCAAACTCTATGTATCCTTGCTGAACACAGCAGCCAAAGAACATTTGCGGCATGCCTACCACATAGGGACTGAAGCCTCTTGCACCCGTGCACGCAGCACTGAGTGTGTCACCGGCCAGATCCACAAGATATTTGCCATAGCCTTGGTTGTTGTAGCCATCGGAGCAAGCTCTCGATCAGGACGTTTGTCAACTGAACTGTACCTCTTCTCGACGTCGGGGCCAAGGCAGCCAGTTCACTCGTAACCCGAAAGCCGAGGACGAGCTAAACGTAACTCACATCCGTTCTGTGCAACTTAAACCAGCACTATAACCGAAATCCGATGCCAACCATGAAGCCACTTCTATCATTGCACATTAGAAGAAGTCCCTGAACCCACTACCGAGCATGGCATAGCTTCAACTCCGGACGGCTTTGCTCTGCTGCATCCTGACAGTAGCGCATCAACGTGGCAACCTTGCCTACATACCTCTAACATCCACCACAGCTGCAAGCGGGCCTGCAAGAGAACCGTCATATGCCAACACCCGATCTCCCACGCAGTCCCTCGATCCTTGCTGTAGCGAGGCAACCTGACTCACCTTCCCATGCGCAAAGTATCTGCTCGTGTGCCGAGAACGGAGGGTCCGCCGACCCTCCGATATCTCCATAGGACGCGGGACCCTCAAAGCCCCTCCGTATCCATGCTCCGTCCGGACGTTCATGCCAGGCCTCTCGTCATGGAACACACTCTTCCGGTTTCTGTGCGTGACCTTGAGGGAAACACTCTGCGCCAATGACTGAACGGTCATGGTGGTGTTGGCAGCACAGCTCCAAGTCCCCGTGGAGGTGTTTCGAATCACCCGAAGATTTGTCCGTCCTGGTGGGGGCTTGGATGTGGTGCTCGATCAAGGGGTGAGGGCAAAGAGCAGTAAAATTTTTCCCACGTAGGTGCAAGAAGGCTGGTTAGGCGACCATGGCAGATGTTGAGTCGCCGTTGTCTATCAGACTTGTCACGAAGTTTGTGTAGTGAGGAGCGAGAATGACTAGAATACACGTAACGCTAACTCAGATGGGATGCGTTCGGAACGGTGATGCAGAAGAGATCGTTCAGAATATCAAAAGCATGTTCTCCAAAGGCACTGGTAGTTCGGTGGTTGAGCGAGGACGATGATATCATGCTTCGGTACTTGCGACACTAATGTACAATATTGTCTTGGTATCAAAATGCTGCGGTGGGTGTGGGCTCTTCTTTTCTTCTTCAGCCACCCTTCTGAACACTAATAGGATACCACAGCTACACGACGGCGCCGTCAAAGACGAGCAGTCTGCGTGGACACCCACAGTACATGCTCTCCCCTTGCAGTGTCATGAGTTTGACAAGCCTTGGATAGGATACACAACATGTAGAGATCCGTGCTTGTCTCAACCCGGTCTAATTAGGAGTCATAAACACACGACAACGCTTTGCACCTATTTCTTGACATTCTCAGTGTCCTTCGCCGCCTCGAAAGTCACCTTGCCATCCTGACTTACACTCGCAACCGTGAGTTTCGGCTGTGTCCGCTGAGTCTGCTCTGGACTAGCGGATGTCATGGCGCCTTCAACACCGGTCCTCGCAGAGTCCTTTCCAGACTGAACGTCCCTGATAGCTCTTTGGGCGATCCCTGCTGGCGCGTCGGCAATCTCGTTGACGTCTCCTGCCGTAAGGACGTCGCTGACCCTGCTTGCGCGACTCTGTATTAAGATAGTGCTCGGTCCCGAGAACTGAAGGAAGAGGCGATCGCCCCAGATGGTCCGACGGCTCCACGTTCGTATCCGCAGGAAAAAGTTGGCGAAGAATTTGTATGTCCCGCTTGCTTTCATGTTTTGGACGAATTTGGACGAGGGGAAGAAATTTCCTAGCTGAAGAGGTATCTGGAACCTTATGTTCGACGACTTGAATCTGTATGGCTTCGGTAAGGGGGACGGCGAGGATGTAGAGTAGGCGAGAACGTTGGCTGGGTGTGCGATGTATGTTTCCCCTGCCGCGAGCTCAATTGAATACACCTGCCCTTGCCCTGCGAGCGCTAGTAGTCCGCGTCCTCTCACATCGGAGCTGCCCCAGTAGGCCAAAGACAGTCGGCTATTTATGCTTGGACTTATAGACAAAGACTTTCCGGTCCATGCTAGTAAGGCTTTTCTCTGCGCAAGTTTCCAGTCGGTTGTACCGTCTAGTTGTAGGATGGTAAATGTTGTGAGTGGTGATTTGGTGGATATTAGCGCATTGATGGGAGAGCTAGATGTGATTTTTTGGTACAGGAATGGTATACCTATCAGTGCGCGTCGGACAGGGTTGAGCAGGCGTAATGTGGAAATGGTGCTATCTGGTTCGCCAGAGAATCCGACTAGAGTTCCTCGACGTGTGTACAGATCTTGCGAAGGTGAGAGAGAGACTGAAAGAAGAGAGTATGGGGAGCCGAGGATTTCGAAAGAGGCATCTGCACTGGTTAGTGACAACCAGTTCTATAGGTATACAACTTACCAGGCGACGAAGCCGAAAAGGATTTGCCATCGACATCAACACTGGTGTTGTCTGTCGAAGGTGTAGCTTGTATCGAAATGTACCTGTAGCCTCCGAACCTTCGGCCTGCAATAAAATGCGCTGGACATGCCCAGGATCCAGGCTGGCTGGTGATCCTTTGCAGACTTCTCGATGCGACAAGAGGCATGATAACGAACAAATGTAGAAGCCGAATTCAAAACAGTATACCGTGCAGTTTTACCGTTTATGAATTGCAATTGCTTGAGATTCGAAGTCCGAAGCTGCAGCTTCATGCCAAGTAAGGTAAAATCTGCCCCGAACTCACCCCCTTCCCGGCGGTGGGTGAAGCCGCTTTAGCGTTGCGCCAGCTCGCGCGAGCGCACGCGACGAGGGTAACGTGCGCACCTCTGGAGCTCCAGAATCTTGCAGCGGAATGTCGAGATTATGATTGATAACATTACAGAACTACAGATTACCGAATCTACCTAAGACTAAATAGATCCACTAGGACTACTAAGACTTACCAAGACTTACCAAGTCTCTAATTTACCTTTAGTCCTATTTAAGTAAGACTGTCATTTCATATATTTCACCTATATTTTAATACTCCTACTTAAGCTCTTTAAATAGCGTAATAACTACTCCGCTTCGATAGTTTATATCGACTTACCTAACTCCTACTTAAATTTATAATACTTATAGTATCGTCGAATAAGTTCGCTTATTAGTAAGTTAATTAATTAACTTTATCGTATATCTTTTATATATTCGTATAATATTCGGGTATCGTACTATTTATTTAAAAAGAATCGTTATTTATTATCGTTATATTATTATATCGTTATTCGTTCAATTTAGATCCGTATATAGAAGGAGAGTTATTAACGATTTTATAGTTAAAGTTATACTTTTCGTAAACTAAAAGATTCTATAAAATATCAAAAGAGTACCGTTAATAGAGGTTTTATAAGTCCGTTAATAAAGTTCTTACTTAACTTAACTTAATTAAGAGTTACTATTTCTTTCCGAATCTTATCTCGTTATATATAATATTAGTATAATAATATATTTCGTACGGTTATAAAAGACGGAATTACGTATAAATATTAATACTTTAAAGTTATTTATATTAATAGTAACTACGTTTAACTTTATATACCCGAAGGTCTTAATAATACGACCGAGCTAGATTACTTCTTTAATAACTATTACTTAACCGATATATTTAGTTTTTATAAAGAAAAAAGTATTAACGTTTTATCGTTTAAATTACTAGTTAATTATGATTTCTTTTAACGTAAATACGTATCCGGATATTAACTTACGATTATAGTAATCTCTACTTTAGTTTACGTTTAAGAAGCCGGTTAATAGTTTTAACTTAAAATCGTTTCTATTAAATATTAAAGAGAGGTTCTTTATCTTCTAAAAATATCGAAAAATAATATCGATAATAACTTTATATACTTTAGTAGACTAACCGTAGTATTAACTAACTTATAGAATTACGTATATAATATTAAGTCGTATAAAGATTATAGTATATATAAGTAATTCTACTTTAAATTAGTATCGAATTTTCTTTATTATTAATAGTAACTTTACTTTTTAACTATTCTCGAACTTAAAATCTTTATTATTTAAGTCGTCTCGATCGAATCGTTATTCGATATATAAATAAAGTTATAAACTTAATTTTATAAACTTATTTTCTAGTTTGTTAATTAAGGAGCCGAACTAGTCTATATAAATCTTATCGATATATACTTCCTAATAAAGTTGAAAAGTTTTATTATCTTAGTTACGTAGAACTTTAACATTTAAATAACTCTAATACTCGCCGAGATCGAATATCTAAAATTCTTTACCGAACGAGATACGGATATATTAATATTCGGTTTTATTCGGTTTTATAACGATAATATCGTTTATATAATATACGATATAGTAACTATAGTTCGCTGAAACGTAGATAATTATTTAATATATAAATAATATTCTCGTAAGGGTATTCTTCGTTTATATTATTTATTATTTTATTACGATTTTATATTAGGTACGTATCCTCGTAAGCTAACTAATATTACCGTACTACTATAAATATATAATATCGGTACTATACCTAGTACTTTATCTTAGATAATAACTTCTATAGCTCTTTAAAGTAAAATTAAATAGTCGGTAACGTGCGTTTACACCTTTAGCGATAACTTATATATAGTAGGTTAAAGTTTCTTATAGTTTAGGTATAAAACTATACTCCTCTCTATAATTATTTCTTCTCTCTTTTAATATATAACCTCCTCTCGTAACTACTACGATTAACCTATACTTAAATAAGTACTAGTAGTAGCGATAATAATAATAATAATAATAACGATACTACTACCGCCGCTATAGTTAATATAGCTAATAACGATAACGGTACCCTCCGTAATAGGGCGCTCTTCCTTCTCCGTAATAAATACTACGTTTCTTTCTCTTCCTATATTTAGTAGGATATATACGCCGCTTTAGCTTTTATTAAGGCGAGAGGACTTTTCGCGCTACTTTTAATAGGTAACGATTATACTTCTATACTCGTAAGTACGCGGGTAAGGATTCTCGCCTTCGTTACGGAAATATTACTACTCCGGCGTATAAAAGATCGAGATATTATAGGATATCTCGATAACGTAGTAGTAAAAGGGGAGAATATAGAGATTTTAACCCCCGAATTAGTAAGGAAGTAGTTAGGTTTAATACTAAAGGTACTAGAACTTTTAGCGTAGTTATAAATACGTTAGAATTAGATTTAGAACTTATACCGATTATAGAGGATCGATTAGAAATAGAGTTATAGTTTTAGATTAATATACTTAACTCTAAAATATCTTACCTATAACTACGCGTAGTCGTGAAAATCTTACCTATATATACGACTTCGAAAACCTTACTTACGTACGTAACTTCGACTTTTATACCGTACGTAACTTCGAATACCTACCGTATACGAGCTGAGATTTTCCTTACCTATTACGTATAGGTTATAACCGTCGAATTTAACGATTACGCCGCTAAGATATACTACTTATACGATATAATTATAAATATATAAGTAATAGCTCCTCGCTACGTAAGGAGTCCCTAAAGGGGAAGACTACTTACTATAATAATAACTATTCTACTTATTACTCTAAAAAACAGAATAATAGTTAGTTCCCCTATATATTAGAGTGTTAGAAGAAGGGGGTTAAATAACTAATATAGTAAGAACTACTTAAGTAGGAAAAGGACTAGGAATCCTTATTTATAATAATAATAAAAAAGCTAAGTAAGAAGTAAATTTATAATAAATATATAGATATTAACCTTATAGATATAGCTAGGTCTTATATCTAAATAACTAACTCTATAGAGGTAAAGGCAGAAAGAAAGAGAATTAAAGGAAGAATAACCTATACTTCAATTATAATAAACCTAGTTATTAAGCTAGGGACTATTAAATACCTAACTATAGATTATAGATAATAATCATTAATAAAGATATATTAACTAGTATAATAGTAAAAAAGACTAATACTATTATAACCTTCTAATAAGACTAATTAGAGAAGGTAGATATTACGGGGTCTTCTAACGATGGAATATCTAGAGACCTAGGGCTAGAAGCTCGGCCCGTACCGCTTCGCGCTTAAGCCTCGTACCTCTCTTTATTCTCTTCGTACGAAGAAGAGAACTCTCTCTTCTTCTCCTTATCGAAACCTTCTTATTATATAAGGTATCCTTAAGTAGTAAACCGGGGCTTTCCCCTTATATTAAGTTTCGATCTTCTTTTTAAGCTAAGAGGAGACCTCTCGTACGAAGTTAGGAATAAATACTAGCGATAATATTACCGAGGTAGAGTCTACGAACGCTTTAGCTTAAATTTAGAACGAGTTTTAATTAATTCGTACGATACTCGAAGTATCGCGAAACGAGTAAATACGAATCTAGCGAAACTATTAAAAGGAGATAGAACTCCTCCGTATAGAACTTAAAGGCTTCCGTACGAGATCCGTTACGAGAAAACTAATTACGATACCGTAAACGACTACTTAAATAACTATACTACTACTACTTATAACCGCGTTATCGCGTCTACGTATACGCTATTTAAACGTCGAACCCTTTACTAGAGAAGACTTACGAAATTACCGCCTCTTCCGAGTTAACCTTCGTACGAAGTTTATTATCGATATAGTATACCTTTTAGATAAAGAAGAGAGGGTTTTATACGCGTTTAATCGCCTACGTAGAAAAGCGAGCTAAAGAATACTACCCTAGCTTTTAGTAAAGTAAAATAAAGGATAACCTCTTCGTACGAACGACTTCTATAAAGCCCTAAATAAAGCGTTTAAAGACTTAAACGCGAAGACTAAGGCCTTTATACGAGTTAATACGATAAAGTAAAGCTCGAAGAACTTCCGAGAATTCCTCGGTAAATTTAACGAAGCGTTATTAGATATAAAAGGCCTACTATAAATAAACGATTAGAAGAAAGTAGTCCTTAAAACTACGATTAACTAGTAAATCCTTTAAGGAATAATTAGAGTCGAGTCTTTAACTTCCTACGAAGGATTCTATAACTAGCTTTAACGGATTAAATATTAATAGAGAAGAATTTTAAAGATTAGTAGACGTAAAGGGAAACCCGATTACTATATTACTCTCTAACTCTATTCTCGTACGATAAACCTTAATAAAATAAACTAGAAGTTTACTACTATAGCGATCGCGGTACTACGTACGAAAATCGTAGTCCTTCGTTTAACTAACCGGAATAGAGACCGAGGAACGGGCCGACGTATAAAATAAGTTTTAAAAGAAGAGATTTATAAGAGGAAGTCGGAGAACCTTTACTTTAAATACGGAACGAAGGATTACGCCGTACGATAATATTAGCTCCTTTCTATAACTTACCCTCGTACGACGAGAGTAGTAGCCGTAAAACCCGGAAAAAATAAAATAATAAACTTTAGCGACGACTCGAGAAAAGAGTAAGCCTCGTACGAAGTCGTATACGAAGTAACTAAGTAGAATCGAAATACTTATTTAATTAGTTCTACATTAAACGTATATATATAAACACTTATCTATTTATAGTTTAAGCTCTCTTATACTATACTATAATAGCTCGTACGTTAATCGATAACGGCTATTTAAGTTATAGCGTTATTAGCGAACGGTTCGTACGAAGATATAAACTATTTACGATTAATATCGAGTCGAGACCCGTACGTAACGTAACGGGGAAGACGAAGTATATTACTTAGATTATACGAATACGTATAAATATTAAAACTTATTTAAAAGAAAAAGTCTTCTTCTACGTACTCCCTAACTAGCTAGGCTACGACTTAATCTTAAGACTATCCTAGATAAAGAAGTTTAATACGAGGATAGAAATAAAGAGAGAGAGGCTTTACCTTCGTACGATAGGAGTAAGGATTTATAATAGAGAAAAGAGGCCCCTCCCTACTATAAAGATTTTATAAATCTCTATATCGGTAATAAGGGCTTATATACGGAGAAGCCGCTATACGGATACTCCTTAAAAAACGGAGATTTTCGCGATAACTATAGCCGATATTTAGAAAGCTCTATTACTTAAATAATATATCGACCCTCGTACGAAACTTCTTAAAGAATATTAGGAATTCCTAGAGTTATTTAAACCGGAAAACGTAAGTAAGTTATTACTATACTAGAGCGAAGGAGTCGATTACGATATTAAACTCGTACGAGAGAAAGACGGAAAAGAACCGACCCCGCCGTAGAAGCCTTTATACGAGATATTTTAGAAAGAGCTAATAGTTTTACGAAAAACGCTTATAAACTTACTCGATAAGAATTTTATTCGAGTTAGCTATTTATCTATAACTATACCCGTCCTCTTCGTACGAAAGCTAGAAGGGGGCCTCCGGTTTTACGTAAACTACCGAGCCTTAAACGTAATTACGAAGAAAGACCGTTACCCGCTCCCTCTAATATAAGAGACTCTAAACTAAATTAGTAAAGTAAAATAGTTTACGAAATTAGACGTATCCGTAGTATTTTATAAAATCCGTATCGTAAAAAAGAAAGAATAACTTACGGCTTTTCGTACGAGATACGGATTATATAAATAGTTAATTACTCCGTTCGGTCTCGCGAACGCGCTTAATACCTTTTAAAAGTATATTAATTAAGTACTACGCGGGTACCTTAACGAGTTTTACTCTATATATATCGACGACGTCCTTATTTATACGAACGGTTCTCGTACGAAGTACGAAAACTACGTAAAGAAAGTCCTTTAAAAGCTACGCGACGCCGGACTATTCCTCGATATTAGTAAATACGAGTTTAGCGTTAAAGAAACGAAGTACCTAGAATTTATCGTACGAGTAGGGAAGGGTATTTAAATAGACTTAGAAAAAGTTAAAGCTATTAAAGAGTAGCTACTACTAATAACGGTAAAGGGAATACGAGGATTCCTTAAATTTATAAATTTCTACCGAAAATTTATACGGGATTTCTTATCCGTCGTACGACCGCTAATAAAGTTAATAAAAAAGGAGAATAAATTCGCTTAAATAAATAAGTACTAGTACGCCTTCGAATAGTTAAAAGCGTTATTCGTAAACGGACTTATTTTAACTCTCTTCGATCCCTCGCGTACGATAATAGTAAAAACCGATAGCTCTAGATACGTCGTAAGAGGTATTCTCTCGTAGTACGATAACGACGGCGTCCTATATCCGTACGTATACTACTTTAAAAAGAACGCGTTAGCCGAATATAACTATAAAATCTATAATAAAGAATTACTCGGTATCGTACGATATCTTTAAGAGTAGAACTCCGAGCTTAGGTCCGTAAAGAAGTTCGAGGTAATTACTAACTATAAAAACCTTATATACTTTTTTAATTTACGAAAGTTAATTAAGCGATACGTATAATAGTCCTAATTCCTTAATAAATTCGACTTCTATATCCGATATAAAAAGGGGGTAAAGAACGAGAGAGCCGACGCGCTATCGCGCCGGGACTAAAACCTATTAAACGAAGAAGACGATTATATAAGGAGCTGAATAATCTAGTTATTTTAATAATAAGATATAGAGGCGGCGATACTATATCCGATAACCTACGAGTAAAACGCTATCCCCGAACCCGGGGAGAGCGGAAGGTTATCGTACGATAGTAACCTCTAATAAACCGGGATTACGTAGAACGAAACTTACTAGAAAGTAGTTTCCGCCGTACGATAAGGCCTACGCTAGTTCTTATTATAGCTAAACCTAAAAGCCTCTATATTAGAATGTCGAGAAGAAAATAAAGTACTATACTTTAGGAATAAAAAGTAGGCCTTAAACTCCGAAACCCTACGTACGAAACTAATCTAGGACGTCTATAATTCCCTAATTATAAGGTATCCCGGAAGAGAGATAACGTACGAAACGATTAATAAAAAATACTATTAACCGTTTATATTAAACGATATCCGTCGCTTTCTACGAAATTACGATATCTATAAACGAATAAAAGCCTAGAGAGAATAAAAGAAAGGACTATTAAAACCCTTACTAGTTCTAGACCGTCTATAGTAAGAAGTCTTAATAAACTTTATTACGGACTTATTTAAAAGCGAAGGTCGTACGAATATCTTAGTAATTACGAATAAGCTAACGAAAAGCGTTATCTTTAAACTAATAGTAAATATTAAAGCCGAAACTACCGTAAGGACCGTAATTAATAACTTTATTCGACGATATAGCCCTCCTCGTACGATTACCTTAAATAAAGGGATATAATTCGTTAGTTACCTCTAGTCTACGATTTACAAACTACTAGGGATCGAGAGAAGGTTATTAATAATCTACTACCTATAAATAGACGGCTCGACTAAAAGAATAAATAGTATCCTAGAAATATACCTTCGTACGTATACTTACTACGACTAAAACGACTAGGTATAGCTACTATTAATAATAGAGTTAGTAGTAAATAGTCGTACGGCTATAGTAATAGGAGTTAGTCCGTTCTTCCTCTCTTATAGATTTAACCTCTCTTCTATCGAGCCTACTACTAAACTCCTAGATATAATAGCTATACCTAAGTCCTTAATCTAGTTAAAACCGTACTAACTCACGTAACGGAACCGGAAGAGGGGGGTATTATTACGGGCTCTCCTAACGATAGAATATCTAGAGACTTAGGGCTAGAAGCTCGGCCCGTACCGCTTCGCGCTTAGGCCTCGTACCTCTCTTTATTCTCTTCGTACGAAGAAGAGAACTCTCTCTTCTTCTCCCTATCGAAACCTTCTTATTATATAGGGCATCCTTAGGTAGTAAACCGGGGCTTTCCCCTTATAGTAGAAGTATAAAAGGAGTAAGAAGCTTAGGTAGAGGAAGCCTAAAAAGAGATTCTTACTAAGGAGGTATTTATAAAAGTTAACGCCTAAGTATTAGTGTATACCTTATTTAAAAGCTTATAATCTTTGCAGCTAGATTTAAGGGTTAAGGAGTGCTAATACTATAAGTGTTTATAAGAGATAGACTAAGGTACTACTATCTTACGCCTTACCTTAGGAAAGGCTAGAAAAGAGCTGTAAAGAGTAGTAAGGGTCAGTGAAGTATAGGTTACTATAATTAGTAGTGGTAAATGTGACTAGATGGCTGAAGTATAGGCACTATAGGGTTTTACTCCCAGCACTTGGGTTTTCTCCTATAGGTTATATAGATGGATGTCTCTCATAAGCCTTAGGCTTCCTATAGAGTATGAACAATCAATTAATCAAGACCTTACACCTTTGCTACACCTCTCCGTTGACCAAACACCATCAATTCGTAAACTCCTACATCGCCTACTATAAGCAGGCCCCCTTGCCTTCCCTCCTACCACCCAGCATGACGAGACCGACGATCAGAGGTGGCCCAACGCTTCCCTGTCAAAGGCGCGCTTCCCATTCACGATCTGACAATGCATTCTACTAGGATTCAAATGAGCTCTTTAATTAGGTAAGGTGGTAGAACTATCATATAGAAGCTGTCTTAAAGACGTGGGCTATCGGACGTTTTAAGATACCCCTTGACCATCTACATAAGGAGCTTACATGCTGGACAAGGCTTGAAGGATAGAAAAGCGAGCGACATTCTTCTAGTAGCAACTATTGTCCATGGTCACGAGTAATCAAGATGACATCTATATGCTCCCGGAATCTATGGGTCCCACCCCCCACACGGAGACTCTATATGTTACACCCAGGGTGCACAGCCAACGACGTCCTTGGTCCATTGCTTCAAGATTAAAGCAGTCCCATGCACGTGCTACATGCAGTATTAATTTCGTCGTTAGTCATATGACAGTGGTGTTTCAGTGCTCAGAATCGTGTAGCGGAGAAACATGGATGCCACGGGCGGTGCACCTTGGGTGTACAGTATTTGAAAAGCCCTACCTTCTGTCTCGGTGTCACGTATGAATTTGCAGCTCACCCTTGTCTTAAGGTGGGTTCGGACACTGGCTAGCCTGATAGTCTGTGTGCCAAGAAGCGCATGATATCAGGTAGCCAAATTGAACATCAGCATCCATATGCACTTACTGTGTAAACGACATAGGAGCACTCGCCGAGAAGATATGCGTTATATGACATATGAGGCATCTACTCTAGCGCGAGGCCACTTATATGCTATCAAATCTTCGTTACGCCAGAAATCTCCGTATATATTGACCAGCCTGCTTGTCCATTTTCTTGTCCTCCTGTCCTCATCTAGCTGTGATGCTCGTGGGCATATTATTACAGAGACCGGACAACTCTAGCTGACACCAAACCCTCATTTTCCAAATTAGTATTCATATTGCGAAGACAGCTTTTTTGACAGTTCGAGCACACTGAGACACCAAATGGAGGCGTGCAATCAATCTTCTATCGTTAGCGGCACGCTAGTCAATGTCCTGCATACAGCGCAACATAACCTGCGAACCAGTAATCAAAATCAGTAGATGGCATGCTTACCATTCCTGATAGCAGTAGAAATAGCACAAGTGGTAGTAAGCTCTTCGAGAACTACGATGAGCAGGAGCAATATGCTTCTGGACAACAGCTTACGACCACTGCGGCGGATGGCCACGAGGAGCTCGTCAGACTGTCAGACAAATCTCCATCAAAGGCCGACCATAACGTCATACATCAATCAGTGCAAGAACCATTGGCAGTCCCACCGAGTAGGATATATAATGAGGATATCTACAGCGTGCACGACATGCGCCGTGACCGTGAGGGATTTGAATTTCGTTGTCAGCTTGACTGTTGGCTGAGGTCCCCAAATAATCTTCCACTAAAGCTTCTCCACCTCAAGGAAATGTCTCTTTGGGCTCGGGCACGGCTCGAACGGAAGCATGAGCGCGAACGCCAGCGTCAAAAACCCCTTAGTACACTGCGTCCACGTCACGAGAAGGAATAGGGCTCGGCACCTCCGCAAGAGCAATGCAAGATACCTTAATTGC
>Ga0210040_10006456_pt1 | contig 14588 bp, 4 predicted proteins | sample CryGeyCG12114_NA_FD_185462 | JGI IMG/M metagenome (GOLD analysis project Ga0210040, IMG submission 185462) | Groundwater microbial communities from aquifer - Crystal Geyser CG19_WC_8/21/14_NA (SPAdes) (version 2) | ecosystem: Environmental > Aquatic > Deep subsurface > Groundwater | place: USA... | reverse complement strand
CATTATTACTATAACTATAACTATTCCTGACTGAGTTTGCTGACGACAGCAAATAAAAGCTTTTGTGTTCTGCATCTACTTGATCTGATTAGCGACAGGCAGTCTGCGTCGTGTATTGTGCTCACCCATACACAAATTCATAGGCTTCAGTTGAGTTCATTATACAATTCGGAGAAACCATACCAGTTGCAGAATTATTAAAATAATAAAACATCACTGTTTCTTCCCTGGTGAGCACAATCATTAATTATTTTAGAGAAAGTACACTTAAACTTGATCCACAAGGCTAGCAAATAACGAATGCGATATCCCATGTCATAAAAACATAGTATTCATACCTAAATTGAAAATGTACTGTGAACAGTGCTTATGCTAAAGAATAAACCCTATGCAACATTATATCATTGACAAAGACAAAATCACATCACCTTGAATGCTGAATTAAACTCTATGGAACAAAAAATCCCATTTTCAAAAACTACACGACTGTACAGAATTTTGCAGCGGAATTTCCACAACTTACTTTTTTCATTATCTTCATGACGTGCATTCCTTTTGGCAACGCCTACTACTCTACTTTTACATGAACTTTTGCATGCAACATTAAATGATTAAGAGAAATATTTCTGTGGAGTTGAAATGCGCTTTTCAGCCACTATACCAGGAAATGAGACGGCCATTTTATGCTTAACAGTTGACAATAGTAAAAAAATCATAGCTTAGCTAGCCTTTCGTTAGCGCATTAAACGCATACTGCAAGTTACAATTCCATAGAGGAAAAATAAAAACTGCAGCATACGTGGCATACTAAAAAAATAGTTTGTGCATGTGGATCATCATCTGTACATTTGATGACACATGAAAACATACACATGAAATTCTTTCTCGCTATCAACCAAAACTATGTGTTTTGTTCTGAAAACAAAATGAGATTGCACACAGTGCTGTGCATTCGGCAAAACTTATACTATTTTTAACAATAAACTAATAATCATAAAACTTGCTATTTTTCCTCACAAAACTCGCAGTAAATTATATCTAACGTTCATTATTCACATAAAGCTTAAGAATTGGAAGGAAAAATACTACTGAAATACAATAACATCCATGCAAAACAGTGTAATGATCCTAGCATCTGGTTCTAGTACTTTTGAGCAATTTTTTGTCCCAGCGCATGAATATTATGTGAGTCATCTTAAATATAATATATTGTAGCGAACCGGACTCGAAAACGAGTTCTAACCGAACGTAGCCATTATAGTTCTTTATCCTTGAATTAGAACTTAAAATTCACATGGAAGGTAATTTTAAATGCACCTAACTAGCTGACTAAACCTAAACTAACTAAGCGGCATGGCAAGTCCAAGCCATCTAGCATAATATTTTACGTACATTTTAAACACATGAAATACTAAACGATCGATTGAGCGTGACATCAAGTAAACAACTTATCACAATGGATACGGAAGTAATTTCATTATTCTCGTCATTAACTATGCTGTGTGAAATTAATACCTTGGCACCATTAATAATTACTAAGTTTTGTTCATCCAAACCAGTCTCATGTGCAAGGGAAAAAAAGAAATCGCAGCTGAAATCCTTGATCGATTTCATCGCTAAATTAATGCTCATCTGCATGCATATACAACACCCTGATCGTTAAATTTCATAACTAATTGTTGGTCTACGTTGTATAATTCAAGTTATAACAACAGCGAGAGTGCTGTAAAAAATCTATATTTCTTCTTTTTAATGATGTGATTCCAGCAAGTTTACAACAGTATTCATTACATACAAATTAAAATAGAAACTTTTCTTTACTATAATGGCTTTTTTTATGCAAAACAAATCCGCTCTCTTACTCAATTTCGTTGTAAAGTAAAGAGGCCAAAATATTTCCACGGTTAAAGCAACCGTGGAAAATAATGAGGTTGACGAGCTACACTTTTGTCTGCAGGGAACAAAAAACCTTCATTCTCAATAATTCCTTGAACTTTAAAACCACACGTGCAGATTATAGTAAAAAATTCAGTAACTAACTATACTCGGCGGGAGAGATGGCTTTGTTCTCACTAGAAAGTAGTTGCATGAACCTAATTACATGAAAAAGCCAGGTACACAGGATCGCATGTAGCACTGGACAAGTTGATTTCATTGGACCATGTCTATCAGCTTACCAGGGAAAATTATCTTGGGTTGCATTGCGGCAACATCATGGAACAAAAAAAGTTCACCCAATCTAACTAGCTAAGAAACTTTAAAAGGATGAGATCACTGCAAAACTTGGAGGGAAATACACAAAACAAAGACTATGGAAGAACCTAAAACGAATATAACATATGAATCCATACCAGCAGACCAGAGAAATTGCATTCTTCTTCTTACAGGATGATAATAATAATTGAAACTGCTTGCTGTACAACTCTGGAATGACGATGATCATAATAATTTTCCAAGCCTCCCTCAGTAATGATAATTGTGCAAAATATATTACACACTGGAAGTTGGTAAAAAGAGTGGGCACAAGGTTTCTTCTACATGCGCGCGTACACACTTTTTTCTATACTCTAACCAAGGCCACTAACTAACTACTATACATGGATGGATGTCGTTTCAATGTGAAAAGCTACTAAACTCCAGTCACTTTTCTATATCCATGATCCACTCCATGCATGCACAATCATTATTGTCTTCTTTTGTTGTAGCTAACTACATGAAAACATTGGCCACTACTACTGCAGCTCACATCGAATAATACACCTTGACAGATAGATAGATAATGGGCGCAACCGCAGCAAACGGCTATACATGCAATCACAAACTGACGTTTATCAACCAATGTTAATCAAAAGCTGGATTCGATTTTCTATAGACCTTCCTCAGTCACGATTTCCAAGCCAATCTCATGCCAATACAAAAAAAAACAACGCCAAATAGCACAAGCTCATTCACTGTAGGTAAAAATTACATTGAGTGGTTTAAAGCAACTGTTTAAAACCCAATACACATGATAATGAAAGTACCAAATGTGGGTTCTATACCGAATCCAAAAGGTCAAATTTATTCTCATACGCACAATCATACAATGAACAAACCATAATCATACTTTATCAATTATACATCTTTATGGTAAAGCTAATTTAATCAAATTCGTCACACATTCTGATCTCACGAATCTACCAGGTCAACCAAAAGCTCTGAACCACAGAGAAACCATCCAATTTATAAATTATGAACTCTTTAAAAGATGCTGCTAACTCAGCCTAGATGCCTCGCCTTGACATCCCAAACTCAAATATCCAACCCAACTTGCTTGCTATACTCAAGAGTTGAATTTTCAACCCCAAATGTCGTACCAGACCTTGCATTTACACGAAAATAAATAATTAAGACGCTGCAAACACAGCTCTGGTACTCATTTGAAGTCTCTGCAGGTCCAGATGCCTTTACCGGTAGTTCCATCCACTCAACTAAACTTAAAATCTTGTCTCTCTCCCTCCCTACCCGTGACAGTAAGTTACTCACGGACTCTACTATGACAAACGACTACAAATGAATTCACTCGAGTGGGATTTGCCAAATTACAGTTGCTGACGAGGATTTTCGAAACCGAAATGATGGAAAGCGGGTATCAAGTGACTGAGATACCACCAGCTGTGTTCACTCGAATGAATTGTACGTAGCGAACTCAGAGTGGTTCCCACTCACTCGAACCCATTAAGAAACTCCTTACCACTTTTATAGACTAAGGCCTATCATAAACATCCATTATGATTTTGTCCTGTCGGCCCAAAAGAATCGTGTCAACAGCCCAAATCATTGCCCCCCGCTCGTACATAATAAGCTATTAAGTTGATAGTAATACCAAGAAGAATAAATATCATTGTTTCCACCGCGCACTAACTAATACACCTAACTGATTATTATAATACTGCTCACTTCTATATCTAACTCTTTGTCCTATATAATTTCACAGTCCTCACCATCGCACACTTTTAATATCCACTAACGTTAATAAAACTGCACACTTTGTCGTCTCTTCCACTAATTCCCTTATTGACGATTGGGATAGCCAAAACACGGAAGTTGAGCCCATTCTTGGAAAAATATCATGACTAACTGACAACATTGGAAAATTTAACGAAAATTTCTACAAACCATATGGTTACTTACTTACGGCTCTTCCAACTAGCACTAACTAAAAGGAACGAAGCGAACAGTGAAGGGCGAGAATTTGCACAAAACCATCATCATGAATAATGTGCGGCACAGCACAGCATTCTATACTATGGGGAACGAACGAGCAGAGGAACTTTTATCATCGCCAATCATCACGGCCTGTAATGCAATATCTAGTATGCAACACTCTAACATGCTTACACCCACTAAAACTTAACTAACCATCTGATGCTTGCAAGTACGTTTTTCTACTACCAAACCACCATCATATACATGGAAGGAAAGTGCTCTCAACTTACACAATAAATAACTGCACGGATGGACTCTGCCATTCGCAATCCCTATGCATAATTTTGTTGACTTGTAGCCATCACATTATTGCAGCATGGAATGTAGACCGCATGTGATTTGTGATTTTTTATTATGCTGAGGGCCCTTGATGAGAAAAAAACGGAGAAAAGTCGCAAATAACTTACAATCTGGTGGTAGTTGTGTCCGCAGCTTCGTCCCCTTCAATCCTATAGATTTTTCCGAACATGACATACTCAAAAGAATCTGCTCTGGATGGTCCCGTGTCATTTGGATTCCATTCAGCGCTTTCAGCATACCCGTCTTCACGCAATGTTGTAGCTAGTACCAATCGAAACTTGTCTCCTGCAAAGAAAAAATTAAGTTTTCGCTTGTATTTTTTATTTATTTTATGCCTGTAAGGTCATTACTGGTAAAGTTGCATTTGTTGGTTAGGTAGTAGTAAATTTGCAGTATGAAACCAGATATGGAGTTATGAAACTTGTTTCACTTTTAAACTGGTCGAACATGTTTCACTGTTTCGTAAACTGATTTTTCTTTGAGTGCATTGTAGTTTACTACGAAGTTGCATAAAGTTCACACCTACGTTGTAAACAATGAGAGCAAATAACACCCAGGGGTTTGGGGTAGGCCAATCCAATGAAAAATTACAGTTACGTTTTTGGCGAAATCTATTCTTCACATATTTTTCATGTGAGTTAACTCTAAATCTAGAATCGTTCGCAAAGGGTTGATCAAAAAGTCTTACCAAGCTCCATTGGATAAATCCATGTATTCACATCTAGAATTAAGTCCATCTTGAAAGATTCACTTTCACAGTGAAGACGAGACACTATAAAAAAAACATCCCATAAGCAAAAATTATCTCTTGCTTGCTACAGGTAAAAGAAACTCATTCATTAAACGAAAAAAATATTCACGCTCATAATTATTAGAAAAGTCGCAGTAATCAAGTAGCGTTAACACCATAGAGAATTTGCAATCTTAAAGAATAATCTGTAAAGGTCAATCATATTAGAGCAAAAACTTGACCATCTTCAACTGTAACTAACCAACTTTTTCTACCATTTGACTATCATTTTTTGTATAATATTACATTTGAAATGCTGACACAATAATCTTATCGTCATCGTAAATACGAAATTTAAAAGCTACTCTCATCGTCCCTCAGATCAAATCAAATAAATTGGCCATACAAGCCAACTAATCTCTTAAATCAGTAGAAGTATAATCAAACCAAAAATAGTACAGTAAGGATAGTACTACGATAGTACACAACATGAAGAAACAGTTATGAGGATGCAATGCCAAAAAATTTGTTTGTAGTACTGAGGACACATCTGTTTACCAACAAACTGGTAAGTTCGGTCACTCCAAAAGATTTTGGCAACATCTTCTAAAACGCAGTTAAAGTGATGCAAGTTGCACTTGTCAACTGCATTTATAATGCAGTAACGATAAATGTAGCCCAACCAATACCCATGAGATAACAATTGCGTCTTACGTCTTAAGTCAACTTCTGCTCAAATGACGCTTTCAACAAAATCCTTTTATAGTCTATATATTAAACTAAAAGCTTTGTCTAACAAGTTCAATTTCTGATCTATTTAGCCAAAAGTAAAACTAAGAAATAATTGAATTCTCCGATGCTATCCACTATTGAAATCTCATAATTCTAATGACACTCCCACATGAGAAAAAGCCCGAGAGACAAAAAAAAAGCCCACGTGAGAGTCAATCCAATTGAAAGGAACAAAGATAATGTCGTGAAGATCAGGAAACTGGGAAACATGAAAGCAACAAGCATACTTTTTCGGACGTCACAGCAAAAACGAACGTCAGAAAAACCCATACATGGTAAACTACAGAATGCAGTCCCAAAACGCTCAACCGAGTTTTCCCGATCAACAATTTAGACCAAGGTCGATTTTCAAAGACCACACAAACTAAATAAATTATCGCCTTTAAAGCTTATTGAAAATCCTTGTTGATTATAATGCATTGAATTTCGTACGCGATTTCCCTATCATTTAATGCAATCTACCATAAAATTGAGGACTCGACCACACAATTATTTGTATTCCAAACTTCTCAATGCTGCAACAAACAGTCTTAGATTATTATTATGCAGTGCGAAAAGAAATCAATACATAGCAGTGGATGGAATGACGTCAGAGTACACTATGGTGTGTGTAGGAGTCACATGAGAGCAATGCAAATACACTCCATAAAAGTTGAGCAAAACAGCTGGAAAAAATGCCATCACTAACTTACTAACTACTGCCATCATGCATTTTCTGGAACTCCTTTCTCCTATAATATAGACAAACACATAAACCAGCAAAAACAATGATTTCAACAAGAGAGGATTCGAATCAAATTCAACATATGGGTAGTTAGAAAAACACATGCCTACGCTTCTATTTTTCCTTCTAGATGAATCACTGTAGAAGAGCAAAGACCAACCCGGGTTCCATTGCACCCTTCCATGGTTTAAAGTGCAAGCGGCAGTTTTATTATATGGAACTTTGGCTGGAACTACTACTTACTTACACAACACATATATTCAAGCATGTAGTGGCTGAAAACCACTATAGTAGACTTTATACATTGGAGATTGGAGCACAAGCCAAAAAGGAGTACATGAAGCTGCTGCAAAACTCGTGCGGGGCGGAGCAGTGGGCTTGCGAAAACCTTGAATACATGACCTTGCTAAAGGACAATATAGATTTTTCTATCTCACTCTCTTTCCCCTACACGTCAGCTATACATACATCCAGTAGTAGGCTATTCCAATTCAATTTATAAATACCTACCTGCTTCCTCTCCTATTAACTACCATGTATATGGTTCCCACTTTGGTACCAATTACTCTATATTAGACACAATGCTAAAGTGATTTTCCATTACATTTATTATCAGTCCGCTAGCCAAGCCTTGAGTCGAAAATCTGAGCTTGTAGAAAGAATATATAATTCCGCAAAGGCTCTGCCATTTTCAAAAGAAACTGACTGAATGTGTTTTCCCTTTTATGAAACGGCAAAGGAAGAAACCGTGGCAAAGGCATAATAATATGATAAATAATCTTCACACTATAACTCACATCATAATAGGAGTCTCATCAACGTCATCTCTATATAAATCTTGAGAGCCCACGTTATAGCTTAGCTATCATTATAGGATGAGAGAGCTTTTGTAGTGCTACCACCAAACCAACCATGAACTCACTTTGCTGTGTACAATATAGTTAGTTAAAAGGAATCTCAGGAATGAATGGGTAACCAGCTAAATAACTACAGCATGTATAAAATCCCATTCCTCAGGTGAAATCAACATGCTAAAATAGCATTTACACGCAAACCATCTTCAGGTTAGTGCACCATCGCGTCTTTAAACCTTGACTATCTCACATTTTTTCACTGTCTAAAAGCCCTTTGTACTACAGAGTTCATTCTTTATGGCTAACAAGCCAGAAGAAAACATTAGCTTCCAAACTAAATCATGAAAAAATTACTTTTTTTTCCAAGTGCAAGTAGTGAGCAGTAAGCAAAATATAGTAAAGAACCCGACAAGCTAATTCGTAAATCGTGAACAATTTTCGGTAATGTTTCAACGACCATGACTCTTTAAATTTTTCCTATGTTCATTTGGCCTCCACACGGACGGAGTAGCAGTTTTGCTTTCTTCGTATAAATAAACTATGTGCCCTTTATGCATTTTAGTTGCATGCAGTTCGCCCGTGATTAAGAACAGGTCGTAAATGCATTACTGTGCTAGCGCAGTGGCGCAATTAGGCATACTACAACCTACACAACTGCATCATCGATCTCCATTCATGATTTATAGGAGGATGTTAGTCTTTTGCGGTCTAATTTTAAACTGTTTCATGTTAACATTTACAAGAGTTGCTCACTGAAAAAATTATGCTTTTCGCAGCTAAAAAATAAACAAGTCACTCGATTGCACCTGCGAAAAACGTTTACCCAATTCTAGTATATACATACGTTCTAAAACCCACATTCTTTCGTACTTCTCATTTTTCCCAGAAAAATCCAGCTTACCAATGAACCCAAATTAATTTCAGGTATGCCTCATAGCAAAAGTAGTTCGTGAATGAAAACATAATGGTATATGTCCTGCAAAATTATACGGAGCAGAAAGAACTGGCCGTTCACCTGATATACTGGTAGTTTGCAAATATACATACTTACTGCGCAGTTGGCAAATTCTAACCATACTAAACTCCTCCATGATCATTCTCAAGTGCATTGCATTCAATGCCCTATAGGATCAACTACACGTGTATTGAAGACAGAGATAGTGAAAAAACTGACGCAGGGAAGCACCCATCTTATTCAGTCACAAACATGTTCCGAGTTAATGTATCGCATTGTTTCTTAATAGAGTACAATGTACAATAAATTTACCAACTTTCTGCAGATGAGTGAACCATGGTGGCACGGAAAATTCCACTCCTTGCTCAACAAGGTATAGTTGCAAAATCTGTCAACATTTTGCACAACTATAGCGACTGGTATTTACTAGTGTGCGTATGCAAAAATGAGACGATCTCAAGCTATCTATTCAGTACACCGAGTTCAAGAAATCTGAACTTGCACGTGTATGTATCGACAATGCAAACAAGATGCATCGCCCATCCAATAATATGCAAATAAATACAGCAAATTCATTGCACTTCTTTTCCATTGGCTGCTCATTTTTTCAAACACCCATGATGTATTCTTTAAATACTGTGTTACTTTGAGTGTTACTGGCTTGTTTGCATACAACAAGCTGTACACTTTTCAAAGTTTTTTAACCCTTAACACACGTTTATGAACTCACACTGAACGAACTGATAATTGTACATAGTACCATACCCAAAACTGTGACATGACTATAAAATGGAAATTGAGATATCACGTTTATTTTTTGAACTAAAAATAAATTCTATCGCCTTAAAAATCACAACTTCAGGATAAATAGAAACTTACACCATTTAAAACTTTAAATGAGGTCACAAGTCAGGTCATAGGTAGTGCTTTGAATAAAAAAAATCCAACTATATGCAAAGTGATTTTCTCTGTCATTAATTGCAATTCTTTGTTGTGCGCACATGATGAATTGATGAAGAGAATTGAAAAGAGCAAAGATGAATAGAACTACTCGGAGACTATGGCTTACATCGCCCACACAATAATTTAATTCCGATGAATCTACCCTACTTGAAATCAGTACGTTGTTCAGATTCACAATTCTTGTGTTATCTTAACAATAAGCAGCTTATTATTTCTATAATCTATATAAAAATAATAATAATTGAGAGTGAGAACGAGCTTCTAATCAATTTGCTTGCACTATAATACGTAACCTTGTAAGAGTCACCCTACACCAATAATTAGTTACATTCCTTGATAGAGCTAATCAAGCTCCAAAATCAACTTGATGTCATGATTTCCCTATTTTGTGTGAAAAATACAACTACCCAACAATTCATTCACCTAAATAAATGTATACCTACAACAAGCCATAGCATGGCAACCGAAGCCATCCTTGAGGCTTCTCTTTTCTGCAACGTAGATTTAGGTACGTAAGGAGATATACATACGATGCAAAAATGTGCGCAAATTGCAACCTTTCCTGCTGTCATGCACCTTACGCTTGCTACTCAAAACAAATTATTAGAAACAGCCTTCATCTAGCATTTATATAAATGTTTGAAATTATCAATCAACTGTCTTTAAAATGAATCCAACAATGTCAACCCCAAAGATACTCTGTAAATCAAACCACCCCGATAAATTCAAACAAAATCATAACAAAAACTTGTCAACAACTCATATGCCCCAGATTGCTACCATATGTTTCTTCATTACGCAAAAGCCAAATTTAAACAAAGCTAACTCTAACTGACGAACAATAACTACCCTTTGCTTTATTTACTTTACTTACAAACAATAGCCATACACACACATCCTACACTACCTACACACACGAAATTCTTTCTAGTTTCACTAACTAACTAACATAAACTGTACCTAACTTCACGATGTATTTCTGCGAAACTTAAAAACAAGTGTACTTACATTCCTTAAGTGATTTCATCCAGCCAAGAAATGCCCAAGACGCAGTTGTAGTTAAAGTTGAAACTACCTAAAGGAATAACCTTCCCTTCCATGTTAATTAAAAAATTCCTAATCGTCATCACAAAACAGGGCAATTGGAGAATATTGAAATCCTGGACCGTTCTTCCCCGCAAAACGGCTTGTTATGAGAAATTTCTCCCTCTTGTTTACAGACGTGACAGAAGCCACTGGGATGACAGAAAGTGAGTGAATGCGAAACCTTCCTTTCTGTACGAAGAGGAGCGAGAGCGAAAAAAATTTCCGTCAAGTCGTAGTAGTTTGAGGAGAGCAGAGCAGTATACTGCACAGACTTGCTGAGAACGTGCAGATTCAATGAGTCACCAGCACCATGAGCAAACTCCTATGATGATGAGCACAAGAGCGAATATAATGATTCAGCCAACCAACGAGCGAAACGAAACTCTAGGTATATCCCCATGTTGCATTCAGCTAACTCGTACACATGCAACCAATAGGTTGAGTTGAGAAATAAAAGGCAATTCATTTTTCTTGGCCAAAACATGTCGGTATGCGCACAATGTTAGCCGTAAAATTACAATCACAAATTAGTACAAGAGAATTTATATCTGAGAGCAATCTGGCTAATTGAGCTGGTAGGTTGATGAGTACAGAGTACATACAAAAATTGGAACAAATTGAATGAGCGACGCCTAAGAAATTATAGAAGGGCATAGAAGAATGAAATGCATGAAGCCATTTTAAAATATTGTCCAGGAAGTTGTTCAAGATTGTACGCCATGAAAATTATCATGGCAGCATTGTGAGAATGCTACCAGTTTAAACGTTCGAGAATCAGCCCCGTCAGGGGGAAGTTCCGTGAGACAGTAGTACGTTAAGTTACACATTAGAAAAACGAGCATACAAAAAATGTGTTGTTAACTTTCAGTGGATTACATTGTACAAAGTTATAGTTTGCAACTTGCACGCGGGTGAAATTTTTTTCACTGATAGTTAGCTTGTTGAAGGTTGTAGACCATTTTTAAAGTAATGAAACTTAATTAAACTAGTCAGGAGTGAGCTCAACAAAATATTTTACAAAATTATAACCTACCCTAAAATGCATTTATAATCAATGCAGAATACAATTTTTCTAAGGGTTGCAAAACTATGAGGGAGAAAAAGTCCAATGAGAGTGTGAGATTGGAGAGTGTCCAATACACAACACATATTATGGATGCTAATGCTATCATGTGCATGCGAGCACAGTCTCTTTAGTCTCTTAGCATTTCCCAAGTCCCATGTCATAAAATAGCAACAAGAAGGGGAAGAAGGGGAAAAAGCCTTAGAAACTAACAAGGATTGCGAGCAGATGTGTGTTTTTTTTTGCAAAAGAACATGCAATACTGGCCTTTCATACCACCATGTCCCTATTCGCAAATTCTGACAGAGGAAACATAAGGAATGAAAATAATATTCACCTAAAGAAAAGATCTCTTTCCAGCTGCGCATACACACTAAATCATTCTAAAAATATCTTCTAAACGTTCCTAACAGATTCTTAGATTACAAACAAAAAGGGCATTGTAATAATGCAAATTCACTTTTAATGATTCCTCAAAGGGACCAAAAGTCACACATCGAATGTCTCTTTAAAGTTGACATTTGACATCATGCAGGATTCTTTACTGGTTCTGGTTAGCATAAACACAACACAGAATTTAAGAGGAGCAATGTCGATCCACTCTCTGGACAAATGACGTCAGTACGTCAGATCTCAGATAAACAAGTGGGCGTCCGAACAGGAGAATACCCGAACAGTTTATATTCTACTTTAGGTACGTTAAGGTTTTTCTGTGAATCCTTTATATGTCACCCTACTTTTGACAAAATGAAGAATTATTGCAATATTCTATAGTGCAACTTCAATTTTAAAGCACAACGTACCTAAGAAAAATGAACGTATGAGAGCGTTAATTAATAATTCATTTCCAAACCAGATTTAGCAAAATATCATGCTTTAGTTAGTTAGTGTTATAGCTTCTGTGGCAAAAGCCTGGAATATTACACCACCATAGTACATAAATTGAATCTCAGAGCATTTTGTAAGAAAGGTAAAATCTGCAGCAAAAAGAATGAGAATGGCTTGAAGCTATAACCTTGAACAGGTCTCTATCCTTCACGTTAAAGTTGCTTCAGTTCAATAAGCGTTTCATTTCGTCATTTGCAAAAAAAACTCAACCGCGTAGCATAAAAGAGAAGAGACTATTGTTGCTCCAGCTTAATCTACCTATGAAATGTGAGGAGAATTTTTTGAAGGTTATAGCTTTAACTATACGAGAAGGTAACGTATTATATGTATTTGAGATGTCTTTGTTGTTACTCAGAATCGTTTGTAATTTGCACACACAATGTTAATGAATAATGCCTCCCATATTTGTATAGGCTACCTTCACCGATTAAAAAATTTATTTGACTTTTTTTAATTAAAGTTTAAAATTTAATTTATTTGGGCGTGATATGAAACTCAAGTAAGATGCAACTTTTAGTTAGAGCAATTACTTTGATTTCAAATCTCGAATACTTATTTTTTGCAAAATTAAAGATACATGATTATTAGTGAAACTTGCTATTCAAAAGTAAATCGTAAGATATGCCACCTATGAGTAAATGCAGCTACTGTCCATTTCAGAATAAAAGATATAGTTCATTTCAGAAAAAAACGGATTTTTTTTCTCGGTAGGTTATTTGGCGTTACGGTTGTTTCGTTGTCAACAAAATGTAAACAAAAATTTTTTCAAATATTTTTTTTAAATGAGAAAATGAGCAATGAATTATTGTTGCCAACATTTGATGACATTGATTGACATTGATGACAACATTTTACAGATTTAGTGGTTTACTTCGTATAAATCGACCATTTGTCGGGGATAGCCGAATAACATGGGGCAACTTTTTTTTACTTTGAAATGAACTATAGTTGCCCTGTGTTATTTGGCGACCCAGATTAAACGGCGAAATACTGGAAATGGGCTGTAGAAGCGAGAAATGCCATGGCGACAAAATTTATATTTTCTACTTTTCAGCTCTTTTTTAACATTTATTGCCTTAAACTTAACTTTTTGTTTGCACCAAGGTTCCTATAGAAACAACCCCCCTCTTTTAAAAGGTTCGAAAATACCCCAATCTGAGAATCCAATGCAGGTGAAAAATCAAAATGGGGCGGAAGGGGAAACTTGCGAAATAAATCGATAAATAAACCATAGTGATGGTATACAATCCGTACCATTTCGATTTTTCACCTGCATTGGATTCTCAAATTGAGGTATTTCCAAACCTTGTAAAAGCTGGGGTTTTTTTATAGGAACCTTGGTTTCCACTAAACAAACATTGCCGGACTGTAGTCCATTTAAAAAAAGGCAGTAATTTTGCTCGTTAGGTTACATGGCAACGTTTGTTGATTGAAGTCAATCACTACTGTATGTTTTAAATTGCATGAGACGATGAGACCCCTTCAAAAGTGAGTTTGCTATTTTGGTTAAATGGTCATTTGTTGAATTCATGGGAGGAAAATGGCTTCATTGTTATAGCAATAAGTTTAAGGAATTTCAAATAAATAAATAAATTGCATGATTTTTAATGCAATTTTCTGTAAAAAAAATATTCAAATATATTTAAATATAATATTATTTAAATATTAAATGAACAATATTAATATAAAATATTTAAATATTAAATATGTAAAGGTTCATCACCAGCCTGTTTAAACGGAAACCAGGAGAAAACAACCAATGTCAAATAACTTGCTTCTAGGTGAAAACAACATATTGAACATATCAATAACATCGTTGTCAATAACATCGTAGTCAATAAAACCTTGGTCAATAGCACCTTGGGCCAATAATACCTTGTGTGAAAAACAACTTAAGGTAATAAAAACTTGAATCAAAAACACCTAAGGTCAATAACACCTTGGGACAGATTGCAGTATTTGGGGAAATGTTCAAATCGCCACTA
>Ga0210040_10006455_pt1 | contig 14591 bp, 15 predicted proteins | sample CryGeyCG12114_NA_FD_185462 | JGI IMG/M metagenome (GOLD analysis project Ga0210040, IMG submission 185462) | Groundwater microbial communities from aquifer - Crystal Geyser CG19_WC_8/21/14_NA (SPAdes) (version 2) | ecosystem: Environmental > Aquatic > Deep subsurface > Groundwater | place: USA... | reverse complement strand
ATTGTGTCAGTCCACATTCCACATGGACATTAAAAATTACAAATTAAGATTGTGAGAGAAATAAAAACTGTTTTAGTTTTGGATGGACAAAGTTGCGTTGGCAGTTTTCTACTGTGCGTGTACATTTTGTCGGTGGATGGTAATGGTGGGGGTGAAAGAAAAATATTTGGTGATTTCTTGAATTTTCACCATTCGCCTTAATTTGGAATAGCGCTTTCACCACTGTAAACTAACTGTAACTGCGGAAGACTTTATTATGTCGAACCGTGCATTCAAAAAAGTTTACGGAGATCGAGACAAAACTTTAGACGTAGCCCCTGACTCAGAAGATGAAGCGCCGGTCCAGTTCACCAAAACCAAGTCTGTAAAAAATCCTTATGAACTGGTAAGTTCAAAGTTTCGTATATTCCACAAATAAGCACATGGACCTCTTACCCCAGAGACCCTGTGACATCTAACGACGATTGTCATTTATTCAATTTCAGTTGGGCAATGACTTATCCGAATCTGAAGCAAAAGAAGATGACAATATTAGTGATGATATAAATGAAGACAGTGCTGATTCCTCAAGGGCACATGAGGGCAATGTTCAGACAAAAAAGAAGAAAAAACGAAAAAAGGCTAGCAAGAAGAAACAAGCTCTAGAGGCTCAGAAAAAAGATACGGCGACAGTACGCTTGAATGTTTTTAAACCGTTTTAGTCCGCATATTAACTATCTTTGAATCACCTGCAGTAATCATTATTGATTGGCTCTGCTATAGGAAGATGAAGACTCCCAGAAAAAAGATCAGAAAACGGCCCGCAGTGGAGACAGGGTCAAGTCCAAGGACGAAGAACACGTCTCACATAAACGTAGTAAAGAGATAGCCAAGTTTGAGCGTCAATTTGTTGCTGATTCCAAGTATTTCAATCCTGAATTTGAGTTAAAGAAAATATTTGGGGCTAAAGTTATCAACTACGAAAGGGGGTAAAGTATTTACTTCTTATCACTTCCACTTGGAGACAGGTTAAAAAAGTTGCTGTGTTTTGCTACCACGTTTGTTTTCTTCATTTCATAAAGGAAAGGCCAGAGAAGAATTTACAAGCAAAATAAGCTTATTGCCCCTCGAGAACAATGGCCACCTGCAACTGGATCAGGTTTAGATCACATGGGAAAAACTTAATTCAGTAATTATCATCCCATTTGTTGATGCTCATCTGTCATTTTCAGGGATTTCAATGTCATTTTTGGAAAACAGAGACGGATTTTTGTACTTTAAATTCGACCACAATTCTATGTACCGCGAAGCACAACGACAGTTTATGGAGGCTGTGAATACGTTGAATCCCGACAACATTGTGGTAAGTTTGACTCTGGAATGATACTTTTATGAGGCAAAAGGTGAAGGAAGTCCTAATTGCTATTATTCACATGCTTTTTCTGTGTAGAGCATCATGAGACAATACCCATATCACATTGATTCCCATATTCAGCTGTCAGATATGGCCAAGTCCGCTGAAGATATGCGGGTTGCTGCAGAACTAATTGAAGGAGCCCTGTATTGCTTAGAAAACGTTTTTCACTCTAGATTTACTCTGTCGAATCCATGTTGTCGCTTAGAATACAAGTACCAAGAAAACAGGTACAGTGAAAAGTTGTGATTATAGCTTCTATTGCCATGAATGGAATAATGATAAGGTGTTGGAATCTGAATCTGCTGATTATGCTTTACATTTGCAGATCTTTCTTCATTCTCTTGTTCAAACACTTGACATTTGTGGGACAACGAGCATGTCATCGGACTGCTTTGGAGTTATGTAAACGACTACTGTGTGTAGATCCTGAAGGAGATCCCTTGTGTGCCACCCTCATGATTGATTTTTATGCAATCAAGGCTGGCGAATATGAGTGGCTTGTCCAATTGTACAAATTTTGGGAGTATTCCAAAAATCTAGCGCAACTCCCAAATTTTGCCTATTCTGTGGCTTTAGCCTATTACTTGATGTCCACAAACGAAGATAAAGACAAATCCACTGCTCAGTCAGAAACCAAACCCGACGAGGACTATTTTGAAAAAAGTAATTCATTGCTCCAATACGCCCTTTTGATGTTTCCTAGTGTTTTACTTCCATTGCTTGACAAATGCAGTGTTCAGTGCGATTCAAGAGCTAAGAATCACGCATTTTTCAACTATGAAGCTCAAAACAGGTTCGAATTGTAGCTCACTGTAATTTGTCATGTATGAGATTTAGCGATGTATAATTTTCATCCAATTTAAATTGCAGTTCAACTAAATCTTTGAAACTACTTTGCGAGCTGTACGCATGGAGAACCCATCATGTCTGGAGAGAACCATCTGTGATTAGCTGGCTGGAGAAAAATGTGCATGCTGCTCTGGACAAAGTTGATAGCAAAGATTGCATTGTAAAGGATTATGAAGCAAAGCGAAAAAGGAGGTATCAAGGCACTCCCCGAAACATTATTAGACACATCATATTGACTGACCATAAAGACTTGACCGTGAATCTTCCTGCTGTAAGTTTTCCTTAAACCTATGTCTATTTTATGTTATAGTCGCAAAATTAATCAGTCTTGCCATATCATGCTTGAAATCATGCATTTTCTTTTCCAGGATATCGCCAAAGAGCCCATTTTAAATTTCGATCCTTTGCCTCCTGTGGATTCTATTGACGCATACACAACCAAACCTTTCAGAAATACAGGAACTACTAGTGAAGGCGGTAGAAATGGAGTTTTGTCAATGTTATTCCGATCTATTTTCAATGATTTGAATGTTCCTGGAAATAATCCTGCTCACGATCAGATCAGAGAACAATTGTACGTGAAAAAATCTTACGAGATGCTCGGTGTCTGTAATTTTTGCTTAATTCTTTCTAAAAAAATGTTAATTACAGGGAAGCTCAAGGAGCTGCTGCATTGGAAGCACCAAATGCTGGAGCTGGTGCAGGTTTACAGCAAAGTTTAGCATCTTTAATGGTGGCAATGAGAGATTTGCTATCAAATGTGAATCCAGCGGTAGAAGGAGACGCAGAAGGCATGGAAGGTGACGAAAGTGAAGGAGCGGAAGACTAAAAGCACATTGTAATGTACAAGTCTGTAAAATGTATGCTTCATGTTGTGTGTATTCACGTAGTTTATATACGGAATCAATAAAGTCAAAACAGTTTTAAGCCAGCTAAACACAACCGAACCCAATAGGGTTGAACTTCCTTTATATAGGGTGGGGGGAATGTAGTCAAGGCGATGAAATCTATACATAGCAAAACATTACAGATCCCTTTGTACTCCTATTTGGTTACTGACTGACTGACATTTGAGGACAAAATATTTTTCTTACGTGTAATCATTAACGCAGAAAAAAATATATCATGAAGTTAAAAAAAGTGAACCAAGTTTATGAGATCAATTTTCCGAGGAGAGCTGTGACACAAACATCTAAATGGGCGAATAGACAGACCCTGCATGAAACGAAAAGGGTGCTGTTGGCAAATAAATCACTGATCCTGGCCGAAAATAATGGGCTTCAGATTCACAGATTCAGCCAGTGTCAAGATATTGATGACTCAGGTGTGAAGCAACAAGACTTTGGATTTAGTAATGCTTTGTCAACTATCCAGCTGCACACGTCTCCTATTACTTGTGTGGGTTTCAGCGACTCACCTGAGTACATTTGTAGTTGCAGTGAATTTTCTGTCGTACTCTCCAAGTGGGACTCCATGCTGAGTATGTTTTCTGCATGCAAATATTCTCCCGTCATAATGCATTGAGCAGTACATTTAAAATAAATGCCATCAACTCTTAAATATAATAGAACGCTGGGATTCTCATTTGATTGGAGAGGACTTGGGCAAAATTTTGAAATGTTGCATCACTACAAAGGGTGATACAGTTTATTGTTCCTTATGTAAAGCATGTGAAATTCATATTATCAGTGTCACTGAAATTCATCCTTGTGTAAGTAGATGGAATTTAAATGCTATGCATGTTCGTGATGCGTAGAATTGTTCTCATTTTCTGTGTGTACATTAGATGGAACCTGGGCCAATGGTTTTAAAGAGTATGGCAACAATTTGTAATGTGGAGAAAGTTAAGGAATACATTTCATGGTGTCGAATCTTTTTCATGGGATCTGAATTACATGTTATAACCATTTCTGCTGCAAACACGGTGGCTCTCAAAGTAATCTATTGTAGACATGCATTGGTTATTGGTTCCACATAATATACACAACTCAATTTCGTTTCTTATTCTTATGCAATATTTCAAATATTAGTTGTGGAAAGTGGATATGGAAAGCAAGACAGCAAAACTGGCAGATCATCGGTTGACGAATAGTTTGACATCATTAGCGGATGCTGATCTGCATTTGTCAGATGACGAGAACTTTATACTGCTAGCCAGTTCTGAAGGATCCATTGAAGCGTATAGTTTCTCAAAAGCAGGATTTTGTTTTATTACCCGTTTGAAGTTGGATGGTAATGGCAAATGGAATATTTTCCATCCATAAAGTTAGTTGGTTGCCAAAGCATAATAATCGGTTTGGAAATCTGTGTACAGATAAACTACAAGTCTCACCACAGGAGCAGTATGGAAACGCAAAACCAAATGATCTAGACAACAATCCATCAGATGCGGTTCAAGTCGGATTCAATTTACTTTCACTGCGGTTAGTACCAGAAAGTTTTCATAGCCCAAATTCTATAGAGAAGATCTCAGAAAATCATGTTGGGGATGGTGATACCAACTTTAACTCACTCGACATGGCCAAAAATTCTATAAAATTGTGTCCCAGTCCTGCGTTTGTAGCAGCTACATCTGACAAATTGTATTGTGTCAATTGGAAAAGTGGGACACCAGAATTCATCGTGTCTTATCTTGGTAAGATAGGACAGCCCTCTTGTTAAAAAATGAGAAAAAATCCCCTGAAAAGAAATATGTTTTTGTCTGTTTCGTATTCGCAATCTATAGCATTGGGAATAGAGCAATTTTGTAGCATTGATGCATGCAGAATGAGCTACGACAAAACACAGCATACATTTTTACTCGCTGCTGAACCATTGTTTTCAAATTCAATGTTCATAGCAGAATTTTGCATGGATTCCAGGGAGAGCAAAAACTCAGCAATTTGCAGTCTCAATTTGCCCATGTAATCAACACAAAAAATCTACATAAATTACTTTCAGCACATTTTGTAGGGGTACAGTAATATCTCGAGTTTTACCACAGGGGTCTTATGAACACAAGATCCGTACTGCGGAAGAAAATAAAAAGTCCACCCCAACGCCCAGTGAATCCATATTTGAGTGGCAAGAATCACAGAAGACGAGATTCCTATCTTACGATCAAACAAGGGAGAAGTCAATCCTCTCCCAATGTGCCAAATGCCAATAGGAACAGAATGTCTATGCCCAGATCCCAAACTGTGGACAAGTTTTCCATCCGAAATTCATCTACATTTGGTCCCCCGAAATCAGCCCGAGGACGACCTAGCGATATCAATGGTTTCCAAAGTGCAAGATGCAGTATTCAGACTCAAGCTACTTACACAAACCCTGTCTTGACTTTTGAAAAAAGCCGTAGTCATTGTTTCCAACCCACTTTATCTCCTGGATTGAGTTCAATTCGAATGTGCATGACCAGAGATGGGAAAACTATGTCTATTGGCGGAAATTTGAGCCCCTTATCACTGGTGAAAGTTTACCCAAAGTTTGAAAACTTTCGCACTTATAAAGACAAAGGGAAAATTACCAGTCTCAACTTTTCATTTTGCATGAAATATTTGGTAAGGATGTCAAAATATAAAGATTAGGTAAAAAAAAGACTTTTTCTTGACTAACTTATATATTTGCAGTTAATTGGCTCAAGTGACTGTGAAACAAGGCTAGTGAATTGGCAAACGGGGAATGAGCATTTTAGTATAAAATTTGTATCCAAATATTGCGAGCATGTACATACACAGTTTTACTACATGGACCAGTTTATTTTGCAACCAGAAGAAAACAGAATTTCTCTTTACTCGTGTAAATTACATGAGATAAATGGGTGCGTCAAGTTAAAAGCTGGGAGTTTCCCATTGCATGGACAATGGATTACAGCCGTCGCTGCCCCCAATCAGCTTTACTCTAGTAAGTTTTTTCATAATAGAATAAAATACTGTGAATTTTTCGTACACGTACAATTGTCAATTGTGTTGGTCTCGCAGACATAATTTTGGCAGCCACTTCCAATAAGAGCATTCAAGCCTTCGATGCGAATATGGAAAAAACGGTGCTCACAATAACGAACGCACATTCTAAGGCCGTTTCATGCATACGAATCAATGAAGCACCAGAGGGGAAATTTGCTACCGAGCTTTGCGATTTTTTTCTGACATCTTCTCCGACCACTGTGGATCCAATAAAATTATGGGATTTACGCTCTTCAAAGTAGATGAAATATTATAATCATTGAAAGGCAGTTTTTTTCTGTCCAATGTCAAAACACTTTGATTGAGGAACAATGCATGTCGACAATGTGTGTAGTAATTTGTTTTCTAATATGTTCTCTGTTCCAGGAATGTTTTAAAACTAGCGGATATTAGTTTGGGAGCGTTTGTAGCTGGGTCTAAGCCCACTTTAAGTCCATGTGGAAGGTATATTGCTTCTGGGGCTGAAGATGGTTCAGTAAGTACACTTAGGAGCACTACATACTTTTTGGAAGTTTAAAATATGAAAGAGATTTAGAGCATTATATAATCCTTTCCTGTAGGTGGTGTTGTATGATGTGCGAAAGATTAGTTCTAGAGTGTCCACATTGAAAGGCATGAAATCTTCCGTTTTGGAATCCTGTTTTCACCCCAAATTGCCTATGATTTGGTGTGCTTGCAAGGATGGAACTTTATGGAATTATTATGCTAAATAATGCAATGCTGAAACCTTTCTTATTTGTTGTTTCTATATGATCGAGTTGTCGAACTTTTAAATGTTTTGTTCTGAGCATTTATACAAGACTACAAATGTGATTTAAAAAATAATTTTAGTTTTGATAATTTTAGATATACAAAAAGAGCTACCTTATTTAGTCTAACGAAGATTCTGTCTGATCCTTATTTGAAAACTCAGTGAATCGTCGATATCCTTGCTTATGGGACCAATCCTTTTTGCCCTCTTGCCAGCCACGAGGTGGAGCTTCATCGTGGTCAAAACCGGTTTCATTTTTACCCCATAGATTATTAATTTTGTCCATATCTTCTCGAAATTGCCCACCCATACATTTCTTGCCCGATATTGGGTCCGTAATATCTCCCATAGGGTAAACAACTTTCAACACTTTATGAGTAATATCTCGAGTCATTTGTTTGGGCAACTCTTCAATCAGGACCACATCACCAGCTTTACAAATCTTTTCGGGATCGAATGCGATGTGGGGAACCATTTTGGTAAAATACTACATTCAATAAGAAATTCGCATCAAATTCATTTCTTTCACACATAGCAGAACAGAACAGAATGCAAAATAAAACAAGAAACTACCCACCATTTTCAAGTGTTCGTCAAAATCCATTTTTTTGACAACAATCCTAGAGGCTTTGTTTATTTGACAAGGATGACACTGTCCCAAGAATAATTTGCGGAATCCTGAAGAACCCATTTGCTTTGAGGCATTTCCAATCAGATTGGACGCCATCACTTTTTGTTCAACTTCCCCTTTCAAAAAACAGTTCAATATTTTTTAAATTTGGTGAATTCAAAACAGTAGATCAACTTTTTTGAAGCTTACAATGAAAAGAAAAGAAGAAAACATTATAAATAACACATGGTAAATAAAAATGAAATATAACACAATCAATAGCTAAGTAGAGTAGAAGCTATATAACCAAAAACCAAATCTAAGAGAAAGCGCTTTGCATTGCCGTCAGCTGTTGCTGTATCATAAACGAATCACATGTTAGCTATATGTTTGCGATGTTTATTTATGCGGCTCATGTTTATGGGCTCAGTTCTTCATACTTTTATTCCATTGTTTAGTTTTTTACATTTTGTTTGTCTTGAACAACTTCTTCAACAACAAAACATTGCACAGTCAAGGGTATGAGTTCACGATTTGCTAGCAGTAATTTTGTTATAATGCTTGCAGTGCGGAATGTTTTTAATAAGGGTCAATATAAACTATAAACACACCCAACTCAAAAGCTATGTTGTAAGTAACAAATTGAACTGTTTTAGACAGCTATAGTGTAGTGTAGTGTATGCAGCGTTTTGGGATTGGTAAAGACAAAAAAAATTTTGGTGAGACTTTACGAACTAATGAAATATAAAATTAGTAATTTATTATTTTTGGTTAATTTTAATGAGGTAAATGATTCTAAAAGTTGCAACGTTTGTATTCAAGGTGCTACTGAAAATGCACAAAATGTCTGTGAAAGAAGAAATCCGAAATGGGCCATGCACGACTGATCTTTTAAGGATCCTTGAATGTCCAGTTTGTACGGAGCCGCCAACCCCACCTATTTATAATTGCCAGACGGGACATTCAGTTTGCAGCATTTGCAAAGATTTACTCGACAAATGTCCTTTGTGCGATCAGAAATTTGCTGAATCCCGGAATTATACTTTGGAATCTATAGTGGAAAAAAGCGTTTTTCAATGCAAATATGCTGAGCAAGGATGCACGGATCTCATTGAAGGCTCTTGCCTAGAAAAGCATCGTAAAGTTTGCAGATTTAGGTAAGAAAAAAATCAGTTGGTTAGCTGTATTGTATTGCATCAAGTATTTATGTACTTTTGTATCTATTGTGGCATCCTTGTTGAACATTGTTTCTTGCATCTGCTACGCAAGTTCATTATATAGATCCAAAATCGAACCATTTAAACTGCCCTGTCGTTTTTGGAGTGTTCTATCACGAGATGGCACAATAAACTAATAAACTCCCCTGGACACTTTTTCTAAAATTTTCAGACCTTTACGATGCAGTCTGTGTCAAAAAGACACTCTGTTGACTGAATTTTTCCATCACATGAAGTCTGAACATGAAATTCCTGTGCAGCATTTCTCACAATCTGAAGACATTTCTGTGGACTTCCAAGTCGACTTAGGTATGAGTTTTAAAAAAATATAGCATTGTATAAAAAATAATTTGCGTCCATAATTTATCACGAATGTATGTCAATTTAACAGAGGAAGTGCAGCTCATTTTAATTGAAAAGGAAACTATAGGCGGTTCGCTCCTGAAATATGCAATAATACGAAGACTTTTGGACGATTGGAATGAATCTAGCGCATTTTATGCTGTATCTTTGGTTCCTCAGCAAGACAAATGTACCAGTACCGCTTATGCGGAATTTAGTGTTGACCGGATTGGAAGAAAGCAGATGGATAATCAAAGTACTTATTTCCTCAAATGGTCAGTACCTGTTCAGTTAGCACCAACAACTTTTGCCGAAATTTCAGAAAAGGGCCATTGTGCGCAAATACCAGCATCATGGTTACAAAATGACACGTTTGATGATTTCTGTACGAGTGTTGAAGTGCGAATTAGTTCAAATAATGATAATGGGAGCTTCCCATCACCCCCGCAATCAAATGCATACACGTATATTGCTGCCGAATCTGACAATATGGCCCCTAGTCAACAGCACCAAGTGGACCGGTTGAAGAGAGAAATTAAGTTATTGATTACTGCCTGCGTCATTATGGCCTGTATGATTATGTACATGTATTTTACTAAAATGGAACCGACATTGGTAGTGGTACCGGATGTGAATTTTAAACCGCCTGACCAATATTTTGGACATCGGGGATTCTATTATAGAAATGTTCGCCAAGTTTCGAATGAATATGCTCCAGATTTAAACAATTACTATCATGAACTGGAAAAACGACTCGAAAATGCAAAAAAGAATACCCATTCGGAACAAAACGATGATAAACCGGGTTTTGGAAAGAATTTTACGAACAGTTTGTGGTTTATCGGTAATGTATTGTTTTTTATTTTGGCTATTATTTGTGCATGTATATTTGGATTGTTTAAGATAGTCTATGAAGGCTATATTTTGTATCTCTTGTGTTTCATTCTACTTGTTTGGCTCACATTCCGTTTGTCGATTATGCTGAACTAACTAGGACTGAAATGCTGCGGAATAGCGGAATATTGTTTTAATGAATTAAATAACAATCTAACGTACGGAATTGTATGATATGTGACGATTCTCAGGTTTTTATGAAACTATTGTGAAAACATTTTATAATAAAACGCTCAGCATTCTTCAAAAAAGTAAGGAAGATTTTAGTTATAATTTTTGAGATGGAACTGACTACCATTTTACTTGAGCGGCTCATCCTAATGAGAATGAGAATAATCATTAAGAATTTCTAGTAAGAACTGGAAAAGTTTAAACCAACTATAGGTTGTAAGTGTACAATTCGAATGACTCAGGCACTAAAATATTGGTAATTTGCTCCCTACAATAGATTGTGATCACGGTGAGCATTTTATTATCACCAACAAATTAACTTTATCTACCACCATAATAGGGTGCGCGTTCTAGAAGTTAACTTCAACGAGCATAATATTTCAGAGCCAAGCATTTATTAACATAAGCCAGAAGTCAGTTTATTATACTACTGACTATCAAATTGTTTAGTTGAATTTCAAAACTTGAATGTACTAACTACGCAATCCGTATTCACTATTCAATTCACTATGCAATCATCTACGAAACTTTTCATTCTTGTGCTCTTGTATCAGCACACCATGTGTTTTGTCACTGCTGAAAGGTAAGTACCGTAATAACTTAATTGCATGGAAAATTTTAATTTTTGCATTCATTTTTTATATTCATTCTTCGCAGCTCAGAAAGCAATGGCGATGGGACCGGATCTTCAAAATCCATGTCCATGGCCAGTTCAAACGGATATATGATTCGGGCTTCAGGGATGAGCACATCCATGTCCTCTTCAGACAAAAGTACAAAAATTCTCCTCGGTGTTCCTGGACCAATTGATCAAGTTTCGAATGCAACCACTGGACATGAAATGAAAATTGTGGTCAAAAGTGGGAGTTCCAACTTTTGGGCAATTCTCACTGTACCCGAGGATGTGAAAATGGACAGCATATTGATTGGAAAGCGTGGGAGAGAGATTTTCATCCAAGGTCCTGCTAGCAAAATTGCAGACAAAAGTGTGTCCCATTTTAGTAGCTTTTCAGCGACCAGTTATGGAGCGGATTCTATGTCCCAAATGCCACCAATGCCAGATTTCGAACGCATGTTTGCTAGAGATTTTTGGGCTTGGTGATCACATTTACTTCTAGTATTTAAAATTCTGAATGGTAGAAAATCTAATGTAAACTTTGTTAAAATCTATGCATTTAGCACAATAAAATGTTAGTTTTGTCGCGAAAACATTTTCTCCAGTATTTTTTCCCTTCTTCAACTTTCCATAAACTTGACTAGACGCTCAATTGCGCTTCCAGGATTCCTATAGATGGAGCCGCTGCCCATAAAGCTTGTCAAGTTTAATTGCGCTGCTGGTATGGAAATATTCCTACTGAATGCTGATAAAAATTGCATTATTATCAATAGCAAAATCAAAATGTTTATTTCATTGAAAGAGCAATATACCATACCAGGCAGACGTTTTTTTAAACTCCATTCAAATACAATGAAATTTCAAAAACACAAACAGCCATGCTGCTAAAAGTTCAAACTAAATTATACCAACTAAAATGCGTTTGAAAGTTCAGCTGTATCATACAAATACTAATGACAAGTAAATAAGCAACTATGCTAATTGTTTAGGTGCATCACATCTAAACATTTCTTTCACTTTATTGTAGCGGTATGCAGCGGTCTCCGTTTCTAGTGTATAGCAATTGATTAACTTTTGCTAAAACATCTCCAAAAATTTCAATCTAGATCACAGTTACATAGAATGTTGTTTGTAAGAAAAATTGTGGTGTGCATTAGTGTATTGTTTCTATTTCAAAACTAGTTTTTTTTTTTAATCGGTAAATCGTTTTCAGAGAGTGCTGAAATAATTTTAAAAGTTTATTATAATGGGGTGAATGGTTATGGAGGAAACTATAGAACTTATCAAGGAAGCAGAAGCATTACAAGTACAAGTACAGCTACATTCCGTCCCAAAAAGCTTGACACCCTAGATTTTTGGGGGTACACAAAAAACTAAGAGAGCAGGGAAGGTAATTTTATTAATGTAATGCCAGGCCATGGGAAGCGCACAACTTTGTAATTTCGAATGAAGTTTGACAGCTATGAAAATCGGATTCCCGATCCGCTGACGCAATCAAATGGCAACACTCAGTCAGCTCAAACTGATTGGTTTACGATTAATTTTGCCTATGTCGTCAGTCCACAATTTATTCAACTAATTTTTCCAGTTCCAGTAGGTAGACGCTTCAAATGTAGACAGAAAAGTCATGACTCATATTGATACTCATGCTTTAACTATTTTTCTCTTGCATATCCTCATTCTTTTATTGCACTTACAAAAATTATGATAGAATTTTCGATTTCTCGTGAACACTAGGACAACAGTTCTTTCATGTTGCGATAATAAACTTGGCCATTGCATTTTATCATGGTTATCAAAATTTTCTTGGAAAACTTTTCACTATGAACGCAACCTATGGTACGCAATTGTTTGTTCCTACGTGTCCTTGGCCCCACAACTTTAACTTACTTTAGTGACACATAGATAATGGCCAATATTAATCGCTGTTGACATATTCATGGTATCTTCATGCTAAAAATTGTTTAAAAATATTGAGTATAGTGTGCTTTTGAAAACAAAAAAATGAAATGACACTTGTAGTTACTAAAAATATCTTTGATTGCTTGCTGACTAGCTAATAAAGTTTTATAGTTGCCTAAAAATTGTGACTGGACTTATGCATGCCTAGCTCTCATTTATTGGTAAGCATGCATGTGTGACATGCAGAATTTGAAATAAACACAATTAACACTAGGATTCCTGGTAATTCGATTTCAGATGTTTTATTATTGCATTAATGGAGTTTAGAGGTTACGTGACTCATAAACTATAGACGGATCTTGTTCAACATTTAGTTAGTTAGTATACTGGGTTTTGGAACGAACAATCGATTGTCATTATGTGAAGCATTTTATTATCACGAATTAATTTATCTGCCAGGCTAGTGCACACGTCCCATGTTAGATTCTACGAGTATATAATATTTCAAAGCTAAGCATTTATGAACCTCAGTTAGTTACTGACTGTCAAATTGTTCGCAGTAAACATTTTAAACTTGACTTTTGTTAACTACACATATTTGCAATGCATTCGTTTGTAAAAGTTTTCATTTTTGTGCTATTGCATCAACAAGCCATGTGTTTTGCTGTAGGAAGGTAGGTTTCAAAAACTTCTTTTAAACTTCGCTGTTATTTACTGATGTTTTTGTGACATTATAATTTTATATTTCATTCTTACATTCTTCCAGCTCCCAGAGTCAAAGCAGTGGGACCGGATTTTCTCAATCCATGTCCATGTCCAGCTCAAACGGATATACGATTCGGGCCTCAGGAATGAGCACATCCATGTCTTCCACGAACCAAAATACAAAAGTGGTATTGGGTGTTCCTGGACCAATTGACCAAGTTTCAAACACTACTACTGGTCAGCAAATCAAAATTGTGGTCAAAAGTGGGAGCTCCACCTATGAGGCCATTCTCACAGTGCCTGATGATGTGAAAATCAAGGATGTGATGGTGGAAAAAGCTGGGAATGAAATTTTCATCAAAGGTCCAGCCAGCAAAACGGCAGGGAGTAGTCTGTCCAATTTTAACACTTTTTCCACAAGTAGTGTTGGGGTGCCTGCGATGGCCCCTATTCCCATTATTCCCCCAATGCCTCCTATGCCAGCAATGCCTCCCATGCCGCCTATGCCCGACTTCAATCACATGTTTGGAAGAAATTTTTGGGCTTAATTGTTAACTGGTTAATAATTTGTATTATCTGATTTGAACCATAAAAAATCTCATGTAACCCCTTTGCAATGTATGCATTTGTCACACAATAAATCTTAATTTCGTCACACTTGGTAATTGCAAATTGATTTATTTGCTGGTGGATTACTTTGTGGAGTTTTAATATAACAAAGCAAAGAGAACTTACACTGGTGTAGAGTATATCATTAAAGGATCATTTTTCATTTATTCCTAAGACTATTATTGCATGGACAAGTCATGTACAGTTTTGACACCGGGATGTAAATTTCTATATGGCATGTTGAACATCCACATACTGTACGATAGTTATCTTGGAAATCCTGTGGATAGCTGAAAAGTTACACTTAATCCTTTACCCGAAATAAATAGAAAATTATGAAATTGAGATTGGGTCCTGTAAACCCGCATTTAAAAACTGTCAGTTTATGAAGGAGAATAATTATGTGGAGCTGCCTATCATAAAAGTTGTTTTTTATCATAAAGCATAATAATATTATCACAACACTACTATGTAATATGTTGAATTGTATATTTCTTTAGCTGCTTTCAAAATGAGTTTATGTAGGTTTGGAGAATTCTGGTTCATTCCAAGTCTTTTACGTAAAAAATATTCATGTACTACTTG
>Ga0210040_10006454_pt1 | contig 14591 bp, 10 predicted proteins | sample CryGeyCG12114_NA_FD_185462 | JGI IMG/M metagenome (GOLD analysis project Ga0210040, IMG submission 185462) | Groundwater microbial communities from aquifer - Crystal Geyser CG19_WC_8/21/14_NA (SPAdes) (version 2) | ecosystem: Environmental > Aquatic > Deep subsurface > Groundwater | place: USA... | reverse complement strand
ATATTTTCTCATCGTGGTGTGATGTGTGATGCTCGGTTGTTTACGTTTGCATGGAAACCTTAAATGCCAAAATGACCAACTTAATTGTCAATTATCTCGTTAACTAAGGGTTTTACGGCTTAGACTCTCAGGGCGAGGGCACTCCGCACCCACTTGACGATCACTTTAAGGCTATTTCGAGGCATATCGGTTCAGTAGTTTTGGCCCGAGTTCATATAAATATGGTTTTTTGAAAACACGATTATAAGAGTAGATAATTCGAGTTCTTCGTTGTTGAGATGCAAAACATGCGTAATTTGAATTGCATATGTGCGATATTTGGTCATATACCGCGGTTGTTTCTGCTTCTAGGGTGCCCATTGTTAGAATATCTCCAAATTTTCTGAATTTTTTGAAGAAACGATTTGTTTTCTGGTGATATTTCTTTATACGAGCTTGTAGATTAAAAATGCCTTGCAGTCCAGATTATAAGTTATGTGTGTTCAATATTTATCAGTAGATTTGAGCAACAGTCGGGTAAAATATAATTGTTTTCACCAAATGAATTGACACCAGAATCGGTCAAGGATAGGATGGTGTCTACTACAGTATGTAATCGAGGCAAACATTATCTGAATTTTTGCGAAAGCGTTAACCAATCCAGGTTAGGTAAACTGATTATGGAGACAGCATCATTGATGCGTTGGCATACTTATATTATTTTCACAGATGAACATGAATGACTGTTCAGTAACAGTAAGGATGTCAGGAGTCAGGACTATAAATTTATGCAGTATACTAATGCACCACAACATACTGGTCTGATTTGGTCCTTCGACACGAATTTTCATCATTGAAATCAAAGAATTTAACTTCAAATATACTATTTTCATGAAATAAAATTGTAGAAATTAAAAAAAATTAAATTTATTATTAGCTAAAGTTAGTCAGGTCAGGTCACATGATTTGACCCACAGATTTTATAGATGCTATTCCGATTATCCGTATCTCCATGCAATAGTTTATTTTTTGTGAATCGTTGAGGAGGATCGTCGTTTAAAATCATACTTTTCTTACGGGATTCAACTTCTTTAACCAATGTTGCGCCAGATTATGTGCATTAGTAAATATTGAATCATTCTTATGTCAAAGTATGTGTGATGAAAATGTCGTAGCATCTTTTATCAGGAAATCTTTTGGTTATGTAATTAAAACTCATAAACCTACTGTGGGGAGTATTGGATCCACTGCATCAGTCCTGACTGCACAACTAAGCTATCGCAACAAATGATAGTATTCTTTCCACGAACTTATATAAAATTGCGATTTTGTCACATTTTATATTGTTAAAATACAAAATGATTATGTGCTTGCTGAAGCCTTGTTTTGCTGATCCCTATTTATAGTTAGTTAGTTTGGTCGTAATATGCATTTTCTTTGTTCAAGAATGTTTGTTATGCACATGCATATTAATACTACTTGCTGAAGCTGCTGCTTCTTACTTTGTCTGTTAAATCACTAATGCTTCTTACCTATATAAAGGAAGAAAATATTTGTCTCGTATGGCTTTTTGCTACCTTTAGTTGATCTTGATAAGAATTGTCTTATCTTTGAAAATGCATTTTTGTTCCATGTTTTGCCTTGCTAAATAAACTAAGTCACTTTTGCCTTGAATTTTGGCTAGCTTATTATTGCTCATACTTCTGAACCTGCTAGCATTTCATTTTAAAACCTTGCTTGAGTTTAATTCATAAACTTAATTAACAAAACCTTCGGCATCATCATACCATTAACCCGACAATATGGCAGTAAATGAAATTGTAGATGGTATGTAACTTTCGAAAGACCGTTTAAAGCTTTCATTTTTCAATTACAAACTGACAATCCGAATGGGTCTTTATACCCGCGGAGAGGATACGAAAGAGCGTTTAATTTTTATAATACTAATTTATTCTTATATATTTTTGTATGTACAATGATTCAATTCAAAGGACTATTCAGGAAGTTGATTTCGCGCCTGATGAAATTAAAACGTGTAAATTTGTATCAGAACATAATTTAGTCAAAACTTATTTAATCTGTCGCAGTCTCGCAGGATTCTATCTGATCTTTATGGATTAATAAAAGTTAAGAATCTGGTTTGCTATTCGTCTTCAATTGAAGTCCGGGTATGCCTTTCCTCGTTCCTGTAGAGAAAATTTTTTTTTAATAGTTGGTGAGGTCGTTGCAAATGCTCTACGATGCTATATAAGATTGCTGACACTTACCTCCGTAGATTTTCCTTTTGTTCTTCTGTGAGCCTCCCAGTTGTAGCTTCTAACTTAATCTGATGGACATTTTTACTTTCCGTGCTCTCGCACATGGCCGTCACATTTAGGATTCCATTTTTGTCCACCGACATTGTGGTTTGCACCTTCTCCTTTCCTTTCGTGTTTTTGGGTATATTCCTAATGCAAAATTCTCCCAACCGTTCATTCTTATCAGCAGTTGGATCTTCTCCTTGGTATATAGTGAATTCCACTTCAGTCTGATTATCCGACGAAGTTACATATTCTTTGACCTCCTTGCAAGGAATCGCTGTGTTCTTCGGGATGATGACAGAAAATTTGTTTTCAACAGTTTCAATTCCTAGTGAAAATGGAGTGACATCGGTGAATTTTATCTCGGGCCCATGGTTGTTCAAAATGGCGGCTTGTATGGCAGCTCCAATAGCTACAGCTTCATCAGGATTCACAGTTTTGTTCAGCTTCTGCTTCGAAAGTTCTTCCGCCAACATGTTTTGAATTATAGGAATCTTAGCGGAACCTCCAACTAACACAACTTCATCTATATCCTGTCCTGTTAGTTTTGCTGTTTTTAATGCACTCCTAGTGATCTCGATTGATTTTTGGAATAAATTGTAGTTCATTTTTTCAAAACTTTCTCTTGTTATAGTCATTTCAAGATTCTTGCCATCATGGAAAGCATCAACAATCAATTCGGTGGCACCAGCTTCTGATAATATTTTCTTTACTTTCTCACATTCATTACGAAGTCGTCGCAGTTGTCTTGGGTTGCGAATGCTATCATTCGGGATGCTGTGCTTTTCACAAAATTTCTGTATGCAGTAATTCATTAATGTAGTATCAAAGTCTACTCCCCCCAAAAATGCGTCTCCATCCACACTCTTAACTGTGATTTCTCCTTTCTCCAGTGTTAAAATGGAAACGTCAAAAGTCCCTCCTCCAAGATCAAAAACCAAGATGGTTTTACTTTTTTTCTGTACATCAAAATGGTCTATGTAGTATGCCATAGCTGCTGCTGTGGGTTCTACTAGAACTTGCAATACCTCTAGTCCCGCAATTTCGCCCGCATCTCTTGTAGCTTGCCTTTGACCGTCGTTGAAATAAGCAGGTACAGTGATGACTGCTTTTCTGATGGATGCTCCCAGATTGTTCTCCGCTAAATTTTTTGCATGGCGTAGAATCTTTGAGGAAATTTTTTCCGGCTCGTACAGCTTATCTTCTATCTTTATGTTCGGGTTACCATTAGAATTAATGACTTCAAATGGCCAAGTTTTTATGTTTTCCTGAACATGTTTGTCTCGGAATCTTCGTCCAATCAGACGCTTTGCATCAAAAATGGTGGTTTTAGGATTTTCATGAGCTTCGTCTTTTGCCTGTTGTCCCACTATTGCACCTTTGCCAGATAGATTGATGTCGACATAGCTAGGAAATGTTGACATGCCGTTCTCAGCTTCAATACAACGTACTTTTCCATTTTCATAGACTGCTACACAAGTGTAAGTCGTACCAAGATCAATTCCAATAGCGGTTTCAGAAGTCGTAGCTTTCATGATGTTCAACTTTCTGAATTTGTTCACTATATCGTCAACATTAATTTGTATCTTTTCTGCTGATTCGACTCCTAGTTCTCTGGAATGATTGCCAATCACTTTCTTAAGAAGTTTTTCACTTTGTTTGTTGAACTCTTCATTTGAAAAATGTGAAAAACCATCCAGAACACGTGTCATCCCGTCTGAGTAGTCTTTTCGGACCTTTTCTAAGGTCAACTGGTACTTTTTCAATGTATTTTGGTCGTCTTCATCACATGTTATTTCTGCTGGCTTATTCTTGACACAACCAGAGTCTGTGGTTTTTCCGGATGAAGAATCTGGGTTGTTATTTCCTTTTTTATTGCTTCTGCTGTTTCCTTTCTCTTGAAAACGTGAGCGATCAATTTGCTGTGTCGCTGGAGAAGATTTTTGTGGAGACCGCTCTGAGTTGTATTCCTCCTCATAATGAATTTCCAATTCGTTTCGACCATTTTCATCCAAGTCGTACTTGTTGGCGACAAGTTCCTTCCATGTTTGATGAAACTCTTGTAGTTTTTGCCTGGATGTAAAATTTGTGGATCCCATCTTTTCATCATATTCATTTTTGGCTTGTATAACTGAAAGTTTTCGTTCTTCTTCAAGACGATTTTGTATGTCTTTTTCTCCTTTTTTAACTGCTGTTTTTAAATTCTCCCTAAAATCTACTTCATGTTGTGGAAACAAGTTCCTTAGATTGCTGTCGATTTTTGTCTTGTAATCCTTCTCTGCATTGTGAATGGCTTCATTTGCTTCCTCTCGAAATCGACGAATAGATTTTTTCTTGTGACTTTTTAGTTCATCCTCAAAATCATCTAGAATCGTTTCCTCTTTTAACTTTAAAATTTTTTCAAACTCTTCAGCTCTTGTTGCGTTTACTATCTTTTTTTCCTTACTTATAGCTTGACATTCGGAATCAAAATCATCGAGCATCTTTTTCATTTGTGTGTAGTTCCCCTCAGCAATGTTTTCGAAATCCTGCCTGCAGTCAGTTTGCAATTTTTTCACTGTTTGGTCCCATTGGTTCAGTGGAAGGACATACATGGGATAACTCTCTATTAAACTCGTCAGTTGAAATGCAAAATCTTGAACTGCGTACGTTTCAATCAATTTAAGGAGTGTAATGCGTAGTTGCTTGTTCGCCATTGGTTTAACATCATGAAAAGTTTCTGCAATAAGGGTCTCTAGTTGACAAGAGAACTGAGCATCTATAGATTCCATTGTGCCCACAAAATTTGCTGTCAGAGCTTCTTCTCCTGGATGTGGCATCAGAATACATGACAGGTTTTCTTTCCAATGATTCAAAACTTCACGGGCCGATTTTTCTTCGCGGGACTGTCCTCTCTCTTTTTTCAGTCGTTTTTCCAGATACTGCTTCCCGTCTTTTTTACCGCCCTTGAATTCTTCTGTATGTACCCAGTCTCGAACTAAAAAAAGCACATCTCCAATTGCACGGGGTTCAGCCCATTTTCCAGAATTCTTCAACGCTTCACTCAGTTTCACAAGCATGTTTCCATCAATTTGACCCTTCACATTGACAATAGTCAAAGAAGACAGAGCCAGGCACAGAGATAAGACTGCAGCATCTTGTTCGGGACAACTGGATTCACTGCCGATTCCCTCACAGTCCAAGAAGAAAACGCAAATGTTCTCACCTTCTCTTGAAACCATTTGGATAGGATCTGCTGTAATCCAAACCCCTTGTGTTCGATGACTTTGTTCGTGACCAAAAGGGAAAACCTGTTCTAGAGGGATGCTAGTATCATCCCAGCCCATGAAATCTCCTTCCGGATCCTTGACCAGGGTGCTGAAACCTTTGACCAGTTTGTTAAGAAGGAAAGATTTACCTGCTTTTTGTTCTCCGCATACTGAGATGATAAAACATGGCGATTTCTGGTCTCTCAAAAGTTTTAGGGCTTTTGGCTCAATGCGCAATCTTTTTCCTCCATTAGTTGGACACTTATCGATGAAAAGTAGCTGTAAACTCATTTTTTCTAGTTAGTAATTAATTTGAAACAGACAAATCTTCAAGGTTTTTCAGCGCTGTCACGAAATTTAATGTTGCAGACTTTTATTGGTTTGTACTAAATACGATTAAAAAAGGTAAATGCATTTCTTCACGTCAGAAACTATAACAAGCTGTGAACCTGATATCAAGTGTCCATTATTAAAATGATATCTTGCCGTATATGCAGTATACAGGATGAAACTGTAGAGTATATCGCAGGAGTGAATAATATCAAGAGCTCAAACTGATCATTAATGACTATATTTGCCAGGGTGTTCCATGCATCTGCATTGTAGCATTTGGAAGAGAACTTAGTATTTTAAAAAATCATAAATATCCATCCGGTTTTTTCCATAACGAATCATTTATATTCATGCACTATCATCTATGCAACTCTAATAGGTCAATGTGAAATGATATGACCGATGATGAGATGTTTGTAGTTGGGTTGTATTCGCATGTCGACCCCTGTGGCTATATCTACATTTTATATAACAATATATATCACTAAATCAGTCTTTATAATGAAGGGGCGTTAAAGTTAAAGAAGTATAATCTAAAAATTTTAACACCCCGTTCCAAAAAAAGCGGTGCATCTAGATTGGGCTACACACAAACCAGGGATAGTACGAAAGGAAGAAAGTGAAACCACATTAAACTTAGCATTACATACGTTGCTTGTTAATAGTAACAAAATACAAACAATGCATGATCAAATCTTCGTGAAATACTTATAGCTTCAATGTAATCCAAATCTTCGATTTTACTTTTTGTGTGTTTACAGTAACACAACAGTTATAAATATCTGTATAGTTGGTGTTAACCAAGTGTAGTCAATCGAATCCTTATCGCATGACCCTGACTCATTTCTAAATGAATTAATGAATTATATAAATGCTGCTGATTTGTATCTGACTCTTTCATAAAATCTCTAAACCAGGTGCGCAAACAACAGATAAACCATACTCCAGTTTTTTCACCAAATAGAGATCAACTATTGGCTTACTTGCAATTAATAAATGTTTATTGTCCATATCATAAATTATTGAGGTTTTCCTGTATTAAAAAGGTTGTATTAATTTCAAGTTTCATGTGGATCATACGTCATTTTCCTCTGGAACAATAAGCCACAAGCACTCTAGTTATTGAGTTGACTTCAAAGTTCTTGAAAGCTGTGTGGCTAAATCTGCGAGTGACGCTAGCTTTCAAGGTTATGTTGTCATTTACAAATGACAGGTATGGACGAAATCCAACGTAAAGGTCATGCAAATAAATGCATTGCGAAACTTTCTGGTCCCGTCGTGCCTCAATTCGTTTGACATCACAGTCACTCATAACGATCATATAATTTCGTTTTCAGATAAAAATTTAAACAAGTTCATGCCATCTATCAACGCGACAGTTTACACAGGCTTGCAAAAATAAATCCTGCTCTTTGATTGGTTGTATCTATGTATGCATGCGGAAATCTATCGTCGTAAGTGGGCTTTTTCTTGCGGACATGTATGCGGTCGTGTATAGTGTTCTTAACTTCCGTATCCGTATTCATATCTTCAGTTTTTGAAGAAAATTAAAATAAAACTCCGTGAGGTGGGAAAATTAAAAATGCAATACATTGGGGAGATAGAGGAATGGCCAATTTTCAAATGAGATTTTCGGAATATTACCCACGTGTAATTAAGAAAAGTTGCCAACAAATGATTATAATCATTATATTACATCATTATTATTGGAAATCCATTTTGGAGCGTGAAATTTGAACCAATAGCGAACTTATACACGAAAATCGCAAATCCATGGAACTCAAACCTTACTTGTAGTGTCTTCCCATTTCATATTAATTTATTTGTTTTAAAAATGCTTGTAAAATGTTAAAAAATATATAAAAAAGCACCCGACTGATTGTAGAAGTTAGCACTAACAGTTTAGTGGTTAACAAATGAGATATGATAGTTGTTAGGACGATCGAAAATTTTGTGTTAAAAAACTTGCATATTCTGCATACATAGTTTGTGTAAAAAAATCAAATTTATTCTCAAAAATGCTACTTTCTAGACAAAAGTTGAAGAGCCATTTCTTGCATAACATCTGTATCTTGCTCTTCTACTAATTTCTTAAATTTATTCGACTTTTTAAACTTTTTAGGTTCAATTTTTTCGTCGTCAGATTCGGAATCTGTATTTACAACTTCTCGCTGCCTTTTTTTACGTCTACTAGTTTTTTCCTCTTGTTCAGAACCATCCAAATGTTTTGGTCCATAGATTTTATCGGGATCTGGGAGCCAACTTAAATCTGGGCCGTCACTCTCCGATTCGGAATAGTTTTCGTCACTTTCATTTTGTAGGTGTGAAGAATGGTTGAAAGATTTCCCTTCTTTTTCCGTTCTTCTCTCTTCTTGCTCCTCTTTACGGGCTTGTTTTGCTTTCAATCGTTTTTCCCTGAAATTGAGAACAATTAGGGTGAACAGGTTATTGCCTGGTAAACTAATAGAATGAAAATATTTGTTTCTGAAATTCCAGCTTCTAATTCTACACACTTTAAGCAATTTGGGACTGAAAAAAAGGATTTTTTGTCCCTATTGCTCTTTGAAAAAGTCTTAAATGCAAACTCACTCAGTTCAATCAGAAATCTAAGGACTGAATGTTTAAACTGCTTTGGAATTTAAGAACTGAATGTTTATACTGCTTTTAAATGTAAATACTGAATATTTGTACGGCTTTAGGATCTAAGAATAGAATATTTTTACTGCTTTAGAATATAAGGAATCAAAATAACCGGTATTTTGAATCCTAACTATTTTATGAATGCTTTCATCCATGTCCGAACTTAAAATGGCCATTTCTCACCCAAATTCCCAAAATGTACTCACCTGTGTGCAGCTTTGACCCGTTCCCTAAAAATCTTCTTGTCCACATGATCCTCCTCCTGGAGCAACTGCTTAGCCAGGGCAATATCAATGCCCGACTTATTTTCCCGCTCATACTCCCGGGCAGCCTGGGATTGCCGTTCTCTTCGAATGTCGGGCACAGCATCCCCTTCTTCGTCGAAAGTCACTTTTTTGTTCACCAGTAACTTTTTCTTCATTAACTTCTTGGCCAATGCTGCTTTTGTTTTCACTTTTACTTTTTTGCTACTATTTTGCTCGCTTACATGTAAATCTTCATTGTCTGAGTCGATTTCTGCGGGTTTCGATGATACGAATAGGTCGTCCTCACTATTTTCTTCACCTAGGAAAGAAAAAATGTCAAGTTACATTTTAATTTTGTATATCTAATCGTGCTTGTGGTCATAGTATATTCCAAACATTATGCAAAAAAAGTACATCCAATTATTTTCAATTTTCTGAAACCCAGATCAGAACCTAAAAGTTTTTCTTTGCCAATGTAAACTCTGCTTTAGAATCTGACCTTTTTAATTTTTTAATTGTTGACAGTTTAGAAATTTTCACTAAATAAATTGCACAGTAAATAGTAAATCATGTTTTTTATACCTTCCACACTGAAATCATATGCAGATATAGCTGTAGTAGAATTTTGATCACGCGTAAATTCTTCTGCTGATTGATCATCACTTTCAGAATTGGATTGTTTTGACGTTTTCGTTCCCAGCCGCTTTTCAATGAATCGGACTCGGGGAGCCACTGCCAATCCTAAGGATCTATTTTTAGAAATCAATATAAAGCGTTAAAACCAAAATTGCAAAAAAAATATCTCACGATAAAAGTTTCCATTTTTATGCATTACGATCTAAAGCGTGAAAAGGTTTCTGCGCTAGAAACTGAGACATGAAAAAATTTTCATGCGTCAGAAACTGAAACCACAAAATGCTTTAAAATCTGAAGGTTGGCAATTTTGCGTGTACTAATTGCACAGAGAAAACATTGAAAAATTCTCATGTTTAAGGTAAAATTAAATTCGCTTTTAAGGAGCTTAAAACTATGTTGGGCTTTAAAAGCTTAAGCCCTTATAGATTTTATCGTTTTATGCTTTAAAATCTGTCGCTGACATCCCTATCATGCAAGGAGTAAAATCAGTAGAATTTCAAACATTCCGTTTAGACAACTTCATTCTAACCTCGCAAAACTGGGCAAGTCGAGCTCAGCTACGCGAAAAATCTGTTTATTCTTCATAAGAGCCACGGACTTCAAATAGGCTTTGAAAGCTCGCTGTGCACACTCTTTCAAATTCAAATCCCGAGCCAACAATGATTCAAATTTCCTGCCCACCACCATGCTCTTGGAGGGATTCACTTGGATCTTCTCTATAGGAATTTTCTTGGTCCCCATTTCTTTCAGCATGTATTCCTCTTCACTGGGTAAAAGGACTAATAGCGATTCCCCGTTTTTATTAAACCGGGCAGTTCGCCCTGCCCGATGAATATATGTGTTGGCATCTTCTGGACAGTCCAATTGGACTACCCAGTCCACCTCAGGAAAATCTAACAAAAAAAAGACTTGTAAACTTCTACAGATTGTCTACATTTTGTGGACATTTATGAACATCCTTACCCAATCCCCTAGCAGCAATATCTGTTGCAAAAAGAACGGCATGCTGTTTTTTGCAAAAGTCTTCATAAATTGCCATTCGTTTCAATTGATGAAGGGAGCCATACAGAGCCAGTATGGAAATCCCGGGGCGCATCCGGCAAAATAATAAGTTTAGGAATCGGACCTGGAGAAAAGTAAGTTAGAAAAAACGTCAGGCAAATCCGTTTAGGCACATTGAATAATAGGGAGTTGGGAATTTATCGTACAAACTAGAAGACAAAGACGGTAAAATTCTATGATTTTTATCTATTCCGTTGGTGCGAACACCCAGGACGAACGAAAAAAATATCTTTTTTCGTTCAACAACAAAGAAAACCATAGAATTTTTGTTCGCGTACTCGTTTTTCGTTACGATTCTTCCTTAACTCCGTAATCAATTGTGACGGACCATCGGACCAATTGACCATACAGACAGACGGACGTGAAGACAACATTTTTACCTGTTTGCAACTGGACATGAAAACAAGGATTTTAGAGCGTTTGTGATGTTTCAAAAATGACCACAACAGGTCCAACTTTTTTTCTAAGGGGCACACTACGAAGCTCTGTTGTAGTTTCTCGGGGGTGGAGAACTCCGAATTTTCGTGGACCGAGACAAAGACTGGGGAATTGAGACTGAGACGGGCCAAGTCCTTTACCGATCTAAAAAATTAACAAAATTAATGCTTTTGATAATGTTTTAAATTCAGTAGTTGGTTGGCTTAATAAGTATACGTACTTTGTTTGAGTGGCAGAGAATAATAGTGTTTGTCTTTCTTGTGGTAAATTTGCTACAATGGCATTCATATCTCGTTCGAATCCCATGTCTAAGCAGCGATCTGCTTCGTCCAAAACTAAAATCTAGAGAAAAGGAAGAAGTCGACCATAATTATAAATTTTAAATAGAGATTTGCTGACGTTAGATATGGAATTTTACAATTCTTAATAATTTAAATTTACAAATGAGCAATTTTTGGAATGTTTTACATCATTAAAAAAAATGTAAGATAATTTTCTAAATTCAAAGGGGTATTGAAAACGTCCAAATCTTTAGGCGTTTGGAATTTGAAACCATATTTAGCGTCAGGGCAAGTACTAAAGATTCTAAAAGTGCGACATGGAATTTTAAATCGGGAATCGAAAGTCTAGATTTTCTCAAAAGTATTCTACAGTACAATTTACCTCTAGTCTGGAACAATCAAACAATGGATTTTCATCCATGTGTTGCAAAAGTCTGCCTGGTGTACAAATCATGATATTCACCTGGTCTACCCGTTTCTTTTCGAACTTCAAATCCTTCCCTCCTATAATAAACGAATGCGGATTACAAATTAATTACAGTCACATTCTCACATTCCTATTTAAAATCATGTATATTTTCCAAGTTTACGAACCTATAACCAACCCTGCAGAAAATTCATGATTTCTACCAACTTTACGTAAAACTTCAAAAATCTGATACGCCAACTCTCGTGTGGGAGTTATAATGATTGCTCCTAAACCGTCGCTTTTGCTCCACAGACTCGTGTACAGTTTTTCAAGCACCTATGTAATAAATTGAAAAAGAATCCTTTTTCAGACAAAAAGTGTATTCAAAGGTTCAAAACCAAAATTCCGAATTCTAGTTTACGGGAATGACAAAAGCCAAAGTTTTTCCGCCGCCCGTTTTCGACGCGCCTAATACATCCAGTCCTCGCAAGGCTACTCCAATAGACTCCCTTTGGATTTCCGTAGGTTCAAAATATTCAGCAGCTTTGAGTCCGTCTAACGTTTTTTTAGAGAGGGGAAAGTTTTTGAATGTTTTGATTTTTGCCGAATCCGGCTGTAAAAAAATAGAAAAAACTATGCACGTGTATTAGCTATTAGGGCAATTAATTTAGTTGGCCGCTACTTACAATATTTTCGTAAGAATTCTGCAACCGTTCAATTTCTTCACGCTCAGTTTCTGATTTTTTGGGCGTTTTATTTCGAAAGAGTGCTTTGATTTCCTTTTTTTGACCTCCCCGTTTGTTTCGCCGTTTTTTCAAGTGAGTAATGTTTTTGTCCACACTTTCGGATTCCATTCTGAATGAGAGTTTCAAATAATCGAAATATAAAACTATATACTTGATTAACCAATAAAGTTAAACTTTTAATTGAATTTGAATGAATTTAATTCAATTTTTCGTATACACTCAGAGACATTATAAAACTACACGTGAGACAGAACTGAATTTTAAATTCGCGGGCTTTAATAGACATTGAACATTGAATAGCAGTGAACGCTATGCATTCATGCAGGGAAATAAAAGAAAGCTCTTTAGCTTTTCCACGAAAATGGAGAAAAATGAAGGAATGGCAGGAATGAAATCCTTTTTAGCGCGTGTCAGCGGAGCAAGCGCTTATATCACTACTTCGATATTTCATGGCGTTTACACGATAACTTCCGTAGATGTCAACCGATTGCTCCGAAATTTGGCATACATGATCAAGAGCCAACAAGGATCAACCCTATTGTTTTTGGAGCTTGTATCTCCATGGCAACCTTAAATTCTCTGCCAACTTTTTTTTAAATGAACTCTGATAATTTCAGTGATGTTTTTTTCGAATTCTTTGTGAAAAATTTTGCATAAATGCATTTAGTTTTTTTGAGAAAACTTAAACTCTAAGACATTATTTAGCTCTGAATCAGAGAAAAAACACCAAAAATATATCGGATTGTCTTAAATACGGACATATATAGGAATAATTCCATCTTTCCACACGGATAAAAGTTTTTTACCGTAAAATAACGTTACCTCAACTATATTTTATAAAAAAATGAGAAATAAAACAACATGGAAAATACTGTGAAAATGTATAAGAATTGTCTTGACTACGGTCATAACTTGAGTCGGGTCGATCCGTCCACTCAGATGAATGTTGCATATGATGTAGGAAGCTCATACACACAAAAAAAAACCTATCTTGAGTCATAAAAAGTGTAGGAACTAAGACTACAGGCTATAAAAGACCAATATTTCAATACATTTTCTTTATTTTGGTCAAAAAAACAGACATTTTGATCCGTCCGCTCAGCTTAAAGTCAAATATGGTGTGAAAATCTTCGCTTAACAAGGCCCATACGTTTTCGACCAAAAAAAATTGTGGGAATTTTAACAACATAGAAAATACTGTGAAAATATATAAGAATTGTCCTGACTACGGTCATAACTTGAGGTAGATCAATCCGTCCACTCATATAAATGCTGCATATGATGTAGGAAGCTTATCTACACAAAATATAACCTATCTTGAGTCTTAAAAAGTGTGGGAACTAAAACTACAGGCTACAAAAGACCAATATTTCAATAAATTGTCTTTATTTTGGTCAAAATAACAGACATTTTGATCCGTCCGCTCAGCTTAAAGTCAAATATGGTGTGAAAATCTTTCCCTAACAAGGCCTATACGTTCTTGACCAAAAAAAAGTGTGGGAAATAAAACAACAGGGAAAATACCATGAAAATTCAAAAAAGTTGTCTTGATCACGGTCATAACTCGAGACAGATCAATACGTCCACTCAGATAATTGTTGCATATGATGTAGGAAGCTTATATAGACAAAATATAACCTATCTTGAGTCTTAAAAAGTGAGAAAACTAAAACTACAGGCTAAAAAAGACTAATATTTCAATAAATTGTCTTTATTTTGGTCAAAATAACAGACATTTTGATCCGTCCACTCAGCTTAAAGTCAAATATGGTGTAAAAATCTTTGCTTAACAAGGCCCATATGTTCTTGATCAAAAAAAAGTGTGGGAAATAAAACAACAGGGAAAATACCATGAAAATTCAAAAAAGTTGTCTTGATCACGGTCATAACTCGAGACAGATCAATCCGTCCACTCAGATAATTGTTGCATATGGTGTAGGAAGCTTATCCAAGTGAAAAATAACTTATGTTGAGTCTTAAAATGTGTGGGAAATAAAACTACAGGCTAAAATGCATCAATATTTAAAAAAATTGTCGTTCTCTTGACTAAGGTCATAACTAACATTGCGAGGCCAAAAATCTACCGCTAATTATTGGTACTGACTGCAATGCGCATCATCCGGCTTGGGGCAGTACTAATATTAATCCTAGAGGGGATCAACTTCTAGAATACGTTTTAGCTAGTAAACTGCATGTCCTTAATAAAGGATCATCACCCACTTTTGTGGTGGCAAATAGAAGTGAGGTATTGGATATCACATTGGCATCCAATTC
>Ga0210040_10006453_pt1 | contig 14592 bp, 1 predicted proteins | sample CryGeyCG12114_NA_FD_185462 | JGI IMG/M metagenome (GOLD analysis project Ga0210040, IMG submission 185462) | Groundwater microbial communities from aquifer - Crystal Geyser CG19_WC_8/21/14_NA (SPAdes) (version 2) | ecosystem: Environmental > Aquatic > Deep subsurface > Groundwater | place: USA... | reverse complement strand
TTATAGCCTATACTATCTCTAAGTATATATATTAAAGTAAGTTAGGATAAAACTTCTAGTATTATATACCTCTAAGTTATATATTTAATATCCTAAGTTATATATTAGCTATCTATAAAACTACTCCCTTAATCCTCTAAATAAGTTAATATACTAATTAGTATAGTAATAGTAATAAAAGAAGAGGTAGGTTAATATATTAAATACCTTACCTTAACTTATCCTAAGAAGATTATAATATTCCTAAAAATTTATAAAATTATAGAGGTTACTTACTTTATATCTATTACTTTCCTAAAGCTAGCTATACTATACCTCTACTAGTAAGTCTTCTTAACTCTATAATACTAAAAGACTATTTTAGTAACTACTAGTTTAGTTACTATATACTTTATTATCTATTTTATCTTAATATTTACTACTTACTAGCCCTTTACTTTTAATTAGGATTATTCTATACTTAGAGAGAAATACTATAATATTATATCTATATATTACTATATTAGTATTACTAATATTATTTTTAACCTAATTATCTTTATACTACTAATACTAGGTATCTATAAGCTATATATTAAGTAACTAATAAAGATAGGCTTATTTATTACTTTTATAATTAGCTCTATATAAGTATCTTATATAAATAAGTAAAAGTAGTCTTACTAACGTATAGTTTTAGTAGTATTATAATAGCTATTATCTATATATATAAATTCTTTATAGTTAACTTTATATCTAATCTAATATATAGAAGTACTTAAGTAATACTATAGTATATTATTAAGGGTAGTACCTACTTTATAGCTACCTATATACCTAGTTTATACCTACTTAAGTAGATTATATTTAAGAATAAATTATTTAGCTCTACTATTAGTAGTATATATAAGAGACTATCTTCTTAGTTATTTTCTTAAATAAGTAAATTATAGTTATAGAAGATAAGTAGTAGTAGAGTTATTAGAACTACTAAAATTATAATAGAAGTTAGATTAGTAGACTCTAATAAGAAGAATACTAGCTCTACTTCTTATATTAATCTACGTAGTATAGAGTTTTTAAAGCTAGAGGATATATACTATTCTATCTTACTATATAGTAGCTTAACTAAGTACTTATAGGCTTTTAAGAGAGTAGAGAAGATGTATAAAGTATATAAAGTAGAATAGTAGCTAGTATACTTAAAAAAGAAGATAACTAGAGTAATATTTAATAAGGTTTTAATAGTATAGATATAGTCCTATAGCTCTAAGCTACTAGATAGTAGACGTAATATACTATTTTAGAGCCTTAGTACTTTAATAAGATAACTATAATAGTATCTTCTTTTATACTTCTACTAAAATTTATTATATAGCCTCTAGAGAAGTAGTTTTCTATCTTTTTACCCTAGTATACCTTAGTATATACAATTATTTCTTATTAGCTATATTATAAAAGATATAGGAGTATTATAATAGGCGTATATACTAAGCTAATAGCCTAGATCCTATATAGATAATTAAGTAACGCTAAATATCTCTATAGTAATATTATTTAACTAGTATTCTAACTAGGTACTTTACTTAAGTCTACCTTAACTATAGTAGTTACTACTATTATATATACACTTCTAGATATACTTATAATTCTTAAGAAGTAGTAATAAGGTAGTCTAATATATAGATAAATAAAGAAACTAGATATTAACTATAATTAGCCTTTATTACTAAAGTAGATTTTATATTTTAGCTAATAAGCTATATAGTTATATTATTAAGTAGCTAAATATTAAAGTAACGTAGCTACCTATATAACTTTAATCTTACTTATATACTTACTTTAAGCCCTTCTACTATATTAGGTCTACTAAAATAAAGATAATATAGTTATATTATACTACTATTACTATACTACTATCTTATATAGATTAGCTAGTCTTAAGTAAATTAGTTATTTTTAGTTTCTAACTTAGATTATACTAGTATATTCTATCTAGGATATTACTATACTATATATATAGTTAGAGAAGGCTATTAATTATTATCTATAGAGAATATTATAATTAGCTAAGACTATATTAATATAGGAGAGCGTAGTCTTACTATATTAAGCTCTATTTATTTTAAGATCTTACTAAATATAGCGTATAGTAATTATTGTAATATTATAAAAAGAACTAGAGTAAAATATACTTTTAGTAGATATAGAGAAGTTTAAGTATTAAACTTCTACTAATATAGTTTCTTATAACGCTACTCCTATCCTTATATTAACGCACTATATTATAGGATAGCGTATTTATATAATTACTATAGGCCTTATTATAGCTCTTTTTATTACTATAGTTAAAGCTTTAATTATAAGTATAGTAATAATTATAATTATAGATAATTTAGGTAGGTATAAGAAGAGTTTCTAAGTATTTACTATATACTTCTTAATATTCTATAGCTTTTAGATAGTATATAGAAAGCTATCTAATATAATTAAGAGAAAGTTTACTATTCTCTTAGCTTTATTTCTCTTTACTATCTTCTCTAGGTTATATAGAGCTAGCTAAACGCTTAATTAACTATAAGACTTCTTTTTTTACTATTATTCTTACTAATAGTCTTCTAGGATAATATTCTAATAGGTTTAAGGTATTAGAGGGTATAGTATTATTTTAATTATATACTTTATATTCTTTAAACTCTTACTTTTAACTAAATAGGCTGTAAATATAAGTATAGTTACTATTATTATAGCTTTAGTCCTAATAATTAGGCCTTTAATAGGTAGTACTATAGCTTTAATATACTAGTAGAGATAGATATTCTTATTTAAGTAAGGATATAATTTATATATTTTCTTAAACCCCTTAAGAATTAATATATACTTACTATTAGCTTAGCGTTCTTATTAGTACTATAGCCTTTCTAATTCTATTTCTAATATTTCTTATATAACTTTTAAATAAAGCTTATACTATAAATCTTAAGTTTACTTTTAGTACTATCTTTTCTTTTAAGTTACTATCTAAGATTAATAGCATTAGGTTTACGTTTCTACTTAGGTTTTATATTTTACTAGTTACTAAGCTATAAGAAGCTACTTTAGGATATATATAGATATCTAGAAAAGTACTAGCTTTACTCTTTTACGCGCTAGCTTTCCTTATACTATTCTTTACTTAGTTATTCTATATTACTATAAAATAGAATTTACTTAAGCTTATTTTTCTATAGTAATTTCTATAGAGCTAAATTAGAGTTAGTATACTTCTATAAGTTAATAGTTCTCTTTAGCTTAACTTTAAAAACCTAACTAATAGAAACTTTAATTAGAAATACCTTCTTTATTAGATATATTTAGTTTATTTATCTAGTATAAGTACTATAACGCTTTATAACTATAAATAGACTATTACCTATTACTACTAGAGTGCGCCTTATACTCTTTAAAGTTCTAGTACCTACTAGCGCTTATATTACTACTATCTTTATAGATAAGCCTAAGGTTTTACCTATATATATATTCTTAGCTAGAGCTATCTTATAAATAGTTAGTATTACTTTATAAGTAATAACTATTCTATTAAGTACTTATATAGATACTATATAGTATAGTTTCTAAGTACTTACTAGACTTAGAGTAAGATTTATAAACTTAGCTTTAATACTCTTTATTCCTTATACTATAGAGAAGTAAGACCTAAGTAAGTTTAATATAATACCTTCTAAAATATTCTAATAGTTAATAGTAACTAGAAGCTCTATAATCTCTTAGTTTTAGTATCTTAGTAAATTAGTAGGTATTATTATAGCTTTCTCTATATTAACTCTCTATCTTTATACTTACTTCTTAGAAGTTTTTTTACTAGATACTATAGCTATAATCTTAAAGAATACTAATATTATTAAATACCTTAATAATAGGTTTTTAGAGACTATAAGAGTTATCTTTACTAAAGAGTATAACTTATAGATAATAATACTAATTAGATTAGCTACTATATAAATTCCTATAACTACGCTTATATAGAATACTTAAAAGTTAAATAAGAAAAGTTATTAGTTTAGTATCTAGAGTAAGTTATCTTAGGAGGAATAAGTAAGCTAGGTTATTATAATAAGAATAATTTAAGATCTAAAGACTTTAATATTATCTATATTTAAAACTTACTACTTAACTTATACTTAGAAAATTACTCTCCTAATTTATTAAATAGCGCTAGAAACGCTATCTATAATACTAAGACTAAGTATTTTATAGTCTCTAGTATATATAAACTTCTAAACTTTATCTTCTCTTTAGTATCTTCCTAGTATATTATCTAATATAGTATATATATCCTACTTTTCTTAAATTATAGAAACTAGTATCTATACTATCTTATACTTAGTTAAAGAGAGGATATCCTAAATTTACTAGATAGAACTAGTTAATAATAGTAGAACTATATACTTAAATAGTAAAAGTAATTTTAAGTTACTATTCTAATAGCGTAAAAGGTATAGTAAAGTAAGTAGAGCTCCTTAGCTAAATCTAAAAACTCTATTAAAAAGGCCTTCTAAAGCTATATAATTACTTAACTAGTTAAGAGTAATATAATAGTTAGTAATAGTATAAGCGTAATAGCTCTAATATAGTAATAAGGGGTTAGAGATACTTTCTAGTTCTATAAGTATAAATAATTTAATTAGACTTACTACTTATCTTACTATTTTTAGGGGTTATTCTTACTAGCTACTATAGGCTAAGAGACTATACTTTAAATAAATTTATATATATACTTATTACTAAGTTTATAGTAGAGAGGTGCTTAGATAAGTAGATAATATTAGTCTCTAACTTTTAGAACTTCTTACGTAAAGAAGTAGTAGGGATCTTACTAGATTATATCTAGAACTACTATTTTAGAGTTAGACTTCTAATTAAGTAAATTAGAGTTAGATACTATAATAGACTTAAGTACTTATACTACTACTATATAAGTAGAAGAAATATATAATAGGGGGTATATATAGTAAAGTAGATAAGGAAGTACCTATATATATTAGCTAGTTTAACTCTTAATCTTTTAAAAAGTATTTTATACTATTTAGGATATTATAAGATATTATTTATTAAATACTTTCTCTAAGGTTACTACTACTAAGTTATTATAGAATACTACTACTCTCTATAAGGTTTTAATAAAAAGTATATATTATATTAGTAGTCTAGGGCTCTTAGTTTCCTATTTAGTAGTAGTCTAATAATCTTATATAGAAATAATATAGAATTTAGAGCTTAAAAACTAAGAGTTACTTAGCTACTAACTAATATAAACTCTAGGGCTTTAATCTTTACTATATTAATATTACTCTATATAAGACTATTCTTAGGATAGTTAATTTAGATCTTTAATTATTAATTTTAAGTTACTTAGCTAACTAGTAGCTTAGCTATTTAGGCTAAGTTAGCCTAGAGCGCCTAGTTACTATGCTACGCTATAGCTAGTAGATTAGATTACTCTATATATATAGCGTATATAGTATATAGATCTATAATTAGCGTTAATATTAATATTCTATTAGCGAGAAAATAATATATATCTAAATTATACTATATTAAGTAGCTAATTAAGCTACTTAAGCCTATACTAGACTTTATTTTATAGCTACTATACTACACGTTTAGATTCTATTCTAAGTCTACTTTAGTAATTATAAAGAGCTAGTATACGATATTAGTATAATAGCTAATATTATTAGAGTAAGTTACTTAATATCTAATAAACTCCTAGGGTATAATTAAAGACTTTAGAGGATAAATTAGAGCTAGCCTTAGTAGTATTTAGTACTACCTTAATAGTAAAGATACCTTTAAACTAAAGATAATAATAGAGTCTATAGCTACCTTAGATAGTAATCTATATAGTAGATAATTCCTTAAGAACTTAATAACTACTATAGTTTACTACTATAAGTATAATACTAATAAGTTCCCCTCTTTAATAGAAGTTTTAATAGCTAATGTAATATTACCTAAACTAATTATAGTTATAAAGATATTATTTAAATTCCCTAGAGGTATAATAATAGATAATTCCTTCTAGGAGCTATTAGTATAAAAGTAATATATTTTATCTAACTTCTTAAAGAGTTATATAAATATAGACGCATTTTATTATCTAACTAAACTAAGAACTATAAGTAGTATAATAAGCTATTATAAAAGCTAAGACTAACTCTTATAGATCTATATAAAGTATACTTACTTTCTAAAGCGTAATATATAAGAGTTTAATACTACCTTCTTTAATATCCTACTAGTAGAGACTAGGCTGCTAGATCTATACTAGCGTAGAGTACTAGAAACTACCTACTATACCCTAAAAAATATAGGTATTTAGTTATTAGATATAGTAGGTATAAATATATCTATCTATATAGGCTATTTTTTAAATAACTATATAGTCTCTATCTTATATAATATTTAGTAAATTCTAAAGTATATAAAGATAGTAGTAGCTTAGTCTATACTAGCTAATTATATTAGTTAGTTCTTTAACCTTTATAGACCTAGTATTATAATTAATATAGTATATTTAAGTAGGCTTACTATACTTAATCTTATATACTAGGGGCTTTAGGCGAAGATAGGTAGGCCTAAAGTAGTAATTATTACTAGTACTAGCCTTATTCTATCTCTAGAATTTAATATCTCTTTATTAAATATAAACTTTATATTACTTAATAGATAATACTTCTTATTTAACTATAAAGCTAATAGCTATATACGTAGAGAAGGGTTTATAACTTTAGTACTAAAGCTACTCTCTTATACTTTTATAGATAGAAGTACTATCTAGACTTTAATACATATGATTAGGTTAAATTAAAATAGATATACTATAAGTAGAATTACCTAGCCTAGTAGATTAAGTTAGATATAGCTTATCTAGGATACCTACTAGTACGTAAATTTAGATATAGATATTACCTAGTTTTTTAAAGCTTATAAAACTAGTATACTTATTAGTAACTTAATTAAAGTAAGAGCTATTAGTAAAAGCTTCTACTATTTATAAGATAATCTATTATATATTAGTACTTTAAAATCTAATATTAGCAATCTTAAGAGTATAAGTAGCCTAGTTAGTATAGTAAAAGTAATATTAGCTATAGAGAGATAATTAATACTACTAAATATAAACTTTAATATACTAAACCTAAATATTAACTATAAATTCTTTTATTTAAAATTTCTAGAAACTATAGTACTTTAAGATAATAATATTTGTAGGGCTTCTATTAATTTATTTAAGTTTAGTAAGTTAAATATCTACTACGTTCTTAAGGACTTGTCCTTCTACCTCTAAGGTAGAGTAATATTACTAAAATATTTAAGGTATAATAATATACTACTTACTAATAGTACTAATAAGTTATTAATAAATAGCTATACTTCTATCTATTATCTCTTTTAAGATTATATTAGTAAGATAGAAGTTAATCTATACTTTATACTCTAACTAATTATCTTTTTAGCCTCTAACTAGAGAGGAATAGCCTAATAAGCGTAGGCGTATTATTTATACTTTATAAAGGTCTAAAGAAAGAAACTAATAATATCTCTTATAGACTATACTTATACTATAGTAGCCTATTATATAACCCTAGCTTAGAGCGTAGTATATATTATTTATAGTCTTAATAACTTAACTAATATAGAGGCGTTAACTTTAATACTAATATTACGTTAACTAATACTCTTAAGTATAAGATTTATCTTTACTAGCTAAAGCTCTTAGTAGTTTAGTATAAGACGTAAGCTCCTTAGTTAGTTAGTATTTAGAAAAAGTATTAACTAGTTATAAGCTTACTTTATAGCTATAGAAGTACTATTTTCTCTTATTAAGTAACTAACTAGTAACGTATATATAGAGTTAATATAGGAAGCTAAATATAGTTAGATTTTAATAACTTATTTCTAGCTTATACTTATTAACTTACTAGAATAGCTATAGGTAGAACTTTATATTATTATTAGCTATTCCTCTAGAGAGATAGCTACTACATATACTATAAGTTATATATCTTATACTTTAGCTATTAAGGTATTTTACTACTAAAGATAATTATATTTAGAGCTTAAGAAAGTACTAGTATTATATAGTATAGTAGCTATTAGACTCTCTTAAGAGAATATAGTAAATAAGATTACTTAAGCTAAGGATATTCTAGAATTTAGTCTACTAATTACTATTAGTTATATTAATAGCTTATATAATATTACTATTATAAGACTATATTATAAGCTAGATCTTTTTATTACGTAGCTATAGGCTAAGGATATCTTTATAAGAATACTAAGAGTTAAATTTACTTACTACTTATTATAAATAGAAATAATTATAAGTAAATATCTTATAGCTCTTAAGATACTCTCTACTAAGTCTCTTAAGAGAGTAACTATAGTCTCCTCTTTAACTAGTTAACTAGTTATCTAGTAAATAGTATATTCTAGAGAATACTAAGTATAGAATCTTATCTCTTAAGTAAATTTCCTTAGCGCTATATAGATCTACTACTATAATTTAGTATTTAAATCTATTACTAGGTTATTAGACTATAGCTATTAATCTAGAATCTAAGTTAGTACTTAGTTTAAGATAGAGCCTTACTCTACTCTTTAGAGCCTACTACGTAAGATCTTTATATCTTTAAAAAAAGAATTAGACGTAGGCTATATCTCTATATTAACTAGGAATAAGTTTACTATCTTAATACTATTAGAGGCTATAAGATAACTATATTATAAAGATAGTAGTATAGTAGATCTTACCTATATTATTACTTTAGGCCTTTTAAAAGAGTAAATTTAGATAAAAGAGATACTTATATACTTTCTATAATACTTATTTAACTATGTAATAATCTACTAAGAAGAGCTTTTACTTAATAAAGTAATCTATTTCTATCTTTATAGTAATTATAACTTACTAGAGATATAAATTAATAATAGTAATATATTTAAGTTATAGTAGAAGTTCTATATTAAAGAAAACTAGCTTCTTTAGATTATAAATTATAAAATAAATAAAGAGATCCTATACCTAGCTACTAGTATACTTATTATAGTTATTAAAGTAGCTAAGTAGCTAATAATATATAATTCTAGAATACTACTTATACTAGAGCTTATAGATATTAGCTTCCTCTTACTAATAAGGATCTAAGATCTTAAGGAAGGTTTTAAGGTTAGAATATATATATCTATAAAGTCTAACTCTAAAATATATACTAAATATAACTTTTATATCTTTATATATAAACCTAACTAGACCTAAGAAGTAGTCTACTTAAGGAGTATCTATAGTAACTATAGTATAGTTATTTTTAAAGTTAATAGTAGTAAAGAAATAAAGAAGAGAAATAAAAGAGTCTATAAGTAGTACTAAGTTATAATAGTAGACTATAATTAGTAATAGTAGTTAACTAAGATATATAAAACCTTTTAAGAAGGAAGTAAACTTAAATATAGACTAATCTTTTAAGTATTAGAGAACGTTACTTATAGTAAAGATAAGACCTAAGTAGTTCTAGTACTATACTTATCTTTAGTAGATTATTCTTTATATATAGTCTATCTTAGCTAACTTAATAGTATCTTCTAACTTAGCTTTACTATAATACGTAATTAACTTATATTAGTAAGAAGCTTAAAGACTTTTATACTAACTTATATATTAAAAATATAAATTCTACTAAAGAGACTAGAAAATTCTATAAAAGGCTAAGAGTAAGTTACTACTTATATAAGTAAATTTAGAGTATAGTCTATAATTATTAACTTAAATACTATTTATAAAAGAAGTTCTTAGTTATATATTATAGATAGCCTAGAACTTACTATAATTACCTAGACTATAGAAACTATACTTATAGCTTAATATATTTATTCTTAGATAGAATAGAATATAGACCTTAATATAATAACTTAATAAGAAATTACCTAGTATTATAAAGGTACTAGATAAAAAAAGCCTAGCCCTAGTATATAGTTAGATATAATATACTATATAATCTTATAATTTACGTCTAAGGTACTCTAAGAAGTAGAGACTTAAAGTAAACTTATTCTATATAATATAGCTTAGTATTACTTATAGTTATATATATAGATAAGAACTAATCTTAAAATAAGACTTCTAAAGACTTTAAAGTTTATAAAATTATATAAAGTAGTCTATCCTAGTACTTATATAGATATAGCTATAGCTATTAGATAGAATTTAAAAAACTTACTACTAGGATATATTAATCTACTAAAGCTTATCTTTAGTAACTAAAGCTAAGTTATAGCCTTATATTAAAAGATAAATAAGATATTAATAAGCTATAATCTACTCTATTACTACCTTAACGCCTTAGTATATAAGATACTTAACTTAAAGTTTTTAGAGGTTAGGGCTAGTATAGGCTTAACGTCTACTATAATTTTTAATATTATTAGAAATTAAAAAAGTAAGCTATACTTTAAGGAATATGCATTTACTAATATAAGTTTATTTTTCTTAGATAAAGCTAAAGAAACCTTTTTAGACTTTCTAAGGATAATATATTAAATACTTAATATTAAGTTAAATATTACTAGCTAGGGATTTAGAGTAAGAGGATATAATATAATAATTATAGATAATATTTTATATACTACTTAAAGCTTATATATAATACTAGCTAATATCTAATAATTACTAAGGCTAAGTAGAAAACTAATTATAAAAGAAATTATTAGTCTATAAGATATTACTAGAGCGTTTATCTTTAGTTTATTACCTAAATAGTAGCTAGCTTCTAAAAAGAAAAAGAGTATAAGCTTATATATTAGTAAAAGTAGATAAGATATATACTTCTAGAGCTTAGATTTCTTAAGAATAGATATAATCTTTCTAGATTACTTTAATAAAGAGTACTACTAATAGAGTATCCTTATATCTACTACTCTAGGAAATCTAGAAGATATAGCTACCTCTAATATAATTAAACTAAGTAGACCTATCTTTATTATAGATAAGATATCTCTTAAAAAAATATATCTAGTAATAAAATCTAACTAATTTCTTAATAATATCTACTTACTATACTTAATAATACTTTTAGAAGCTACTACCTATATTACTAGGCTAGAGGTCTATAACTTTATTTTCTTATATAAATATAAAAGATCTATCTTAGATAAGCTTAATAAAAAGATATTATTATATTTATAGACTCTTTTTATATAGATACGTAGTATCTTCTAAGTAAAATAAAGTAATAATTATTACGCTCTTAGCTTTCTCTACTTTTTAATTAGTAATAGCTTACTACGTATAGCTTAAGCTAAAGGTACCTAAGCTAAGCTTATCTACTTTATATTAGATATATTAAGTAGTTCTATAAGCTAATATATTACTAAAGTCTATATAATAATAAAATATAATATATACTTTTAGCTAGGTAACTTTAATCTAGAGTATATAGATATAAGTAGTTATATTTATATCTTACACTTTATTTAAGTAGATAATCTTAATATATATATCTTTAAATAAATAATATCTTTAGTAATCTAAAGACTTATTAGAGATAACTAACTTAAGCTAGACCTTTAGGTACCTTCTCTTATTAATATAATAGAGTTCTTCTATAATATATTATTAGATTAAGTACTTATACCTAATAAAGTAATTATTAGAGTAGAAGCTATTAGTGTAAACTTTAAAGATTACTTAAGCATCTTAGGGCGTATTAACTTTAATACTAACTATTTTAGCTCTAAGTACTTAGGTATAATATATAAAGTTAGCTAAAGTATAACTAATTTTAGTATTAGAGATTATATTATTATATATACTCTAAAAGCCTATTATACCTATACTTAAGTAATCTAACGCTATATTATTAAGATATCTAATAGTATAACTTTTATTAAGGCTACCTTAATTTCTATAGCTTATAGTACTATCTTCTACTCTTTACTAGATAAAGCTGTATTAAAAAGTAGAGAGATAGTTCTAATATATACTATAGTAGGTATAATAAGCTAAGTAGCCTTATAAATAGCTTAATATATTAGTATAAAAGTTATAGCTACTATAGAGTTATATATAAAAAAGCTTCTTCTTATAAACTAGTATTATATCCTTAAGAATTAAATTCTATATAGCTATAACTTATTATTTACTAATAGCGTATAATAATTAATAGCTAGGTATAGTATAGATATTATTTTTAATTTAGTATTAAGGTATCTACTTAAGGTATCTTAGAAATATATTATACTATTAAGCTAGTTTATTAAAATTAGTTTTAAAGATATATTAGGTAGAAAGAGCCTTTCTATAGAGATATTTACCTAAAGGGCTTTATTTCTTACTATAGATATAGTAATTACTTATAGATATTACTATAGACTATACTATTACTTAATATTAGATATCTTTACTCTTTTTATATAGCGAAGCCTTAGTACTATATATTTAATTAATATATACTTACTTAAATAAGCTAAATAGGCTTTCTATCTAATATAAAGTAGTAAAAGCTCTAGAAAGATTATCTTTATAGTTAATAAAGAAGTAGCTCTTCTTATAAGTAATAAGTACTTATAATAGACATAGCTAACTAGACTAGATTATATAAAGGCCTAGCTCTAGATATTAATTCTCTCTAAATACTATATACGTTATTACTAGTAGCCTTAGAGGTATTAGTCTAAGTATTACTAATTAGCTTATTAAGAGAAGTACCTAAAACCTTTTACTAGTTTCCTAAAGTAAGCTAAAAACGTAGAGGAGTTATAAAGTAGTTACTTAATTATAAGCCTTAGGTATTTATATTAAATACTTAGTTTATAATATTACTAATCTTAATTTACTCTAAGTAGTCTTTCTATAAAGTTTAAAGATAATACTTTATATTTAGAGTTATATTTAAGCTACTATAGTCTTAAAAGACTCTAACTTTAGTACTATATCTATAGATAGCTAGTAATAGTATATTTATCTTAAGATATAAAGTACTTAGAACTTCTACTTAGCTCTACTTATACTAGATTTTATAGTAATTCTATTATCTACTTATAGAATTATAGAGTAAGTTAGCTAATTAAACTATACTACTAGTAATACTTTTTAGGGTATACTAGCTTAGTATTATATAGTATCTAGATAGAAGATAGTTTTGCTTAATCTTAGTATTATCTTAGACTAAAGTTATATTATAGAGAATAAGAAAGTTATAGATAGCTTACTATATTTTAATCTTCTTTATCCTCTAGCTATAGCTAAAGTCTTTATATTATTAGATTATTACTATAACTTAGCTATCTAGCTTATATTAGAGTAAAGCTAAACTATTATTAGATTAAAGCTACTTAGGGATATTATCTCTACTAGTTATAATATTATATTAGTAATCTAAGTACTTCTATTTTACTATCTTTATTAGAGAGTATTATCTATTAAGGCTTTAAGTATATTACGTTCTAATACTTAATCTATTAAATAGACTATAATATCTACTACTTTAATTAATAAGGCTAGTATTATTATATTATAAGTATTATAAATAAAGTTATACTATATCTTAGAAGTCTCTATAGACTATATATAAGTAGAGAAGTTACTAGTATTATATAGTATAGACTTACTTATTAGGCTAGAGTTAAGGAATTAGCTTAAGTAAGAGCTAAGTACTATAGTAATTATATTTAATATCTTAGGTAGTGTATTATTAATTAAGATTAAGAAAGTAGTAGTATTAAAAAGTTTATTCTACTAGAAGTTTTATAAGGTAGCGTAAAAAGAGAGATTATTAGAGAGTAGGTAACTTTAGTACTCTTAGGTAAGCCTTAGTATAATAGGAAGCTAGACTACTAGTATAAGAAGTAATTTAAGTAAGATAGCTTATATAAATATAAGTAACTATTAATCTTAGAATATATATATACTAAGGTATATAAGATAAGTATCTTACCTTATACACTCTATAGTAAGGTCTTTTTAGTATTAATATTCTTTTAATATATATAAATTTAATAGAGCTTAACTAACTTAATTAACTACTAATATTTTATATAAGTAAATAGTCTATCTAGCTTATTATCCTTTAGTATATAGCTCTATTACTATTAGAAATATTCTAATATAATAAAAATAGTTATAACTAAACTGAAACGAAAGACATTTACTCGTCGTGAATGCAGGCCACATACGTGAGCACTAAATATAGCGAAGACGACACCTTGTTACTTGTGGAACCTTAAGAGATACCAACATCTCCCTCTGGCCCCGTTTTCGTCTCTCTGTCCGTATGTCCCTGGCGTATCCGTCGTCTTCTAACCTTCTTTCTCTGTGGCTTTACCCTCTCTCTGCTCCTGAGTTCCTGTCTCATCCACGCCCTACCAGTTTCGCTCCAACTTGGTGAACCAACTCTATCGTCGACCACGATTCTTAGTTCGACAGATGTTGGGTTAGCGACACTAGCCCGGACAAATTCAAACAAAACCCAATTTGTTTGCCCCTTGTCCACGATCCCAAACTCCCACTTCCTGACCTTCACACCCTCCAGTACATCCATAAGATTGCGCATCATA
>Ga0210040_10006452_pt1 | contig 14595 bp, 14 predicted proteins | sample CryGeyCG12114_NA_FD_185462 | JGI IMG/M metagenome (GOLD analysis project Ga0210040, IMG submission 185462) | Groundwater microbial communities from aquifer - Crystal Geyser CG19_WC_8/21/14_NA (SPAdes) (version 2) | ecosystem: Environmental > Aquatic > Deep subsurface > Groundwater | place: USA... | reverse complement strand
TTTACTGCAATGCAAAAAAAACCATTTTTATCATCCACTGTGATAAAACATTCTTCTTCGAAGGGTGCGCGTTTTTCTATCCTTTTAGGCAGGATAGTTTATAGGCAGGCCCTGCCATTCCCGCGACCGAGGCTATAGCCCGGAGCATTTCAGTTGCCTGTGTGGCAGCCACTTATTAAACACTTTCCTTTCGTTTTGCTTAATTCATAATATGGCCTTCGTAGCTGTATTAGTTTTTTGCTGTTTCATTCTCATTCATTTATTGTTTAAGCTGTGCCTGCCATGTCAGGTATATTATTATCTTTATGAGCAACCAACCTGCCTTTAAAGTCATGGTTGCCAGTGGGCAACATGTTATATACGCCTTGCAAATCTGCGACGAAATGGAAGCCTCGGCCAGAGCCAGAGGTACCGGCATCGCCCGGCGGTCGCCCGATTATGTGGCGCAAAAAATGCTGGAAGGGAAAGCCGTGATAGCCCTGTATGCCGACGACAGCTGGGCTGGCTTCTGTTACATCGAAACTTGGGGACATGGCAAATATGTGGCTAATTCAGGCCTTATTGTGTCGCCGGAACTGCGCAAAAGCGGGCTGGCGCGGTTAATTAAGCAGCAGGCTTTCGAGCTTTCCCGCACCAAATACCCGGACGCCAAAATCTTTGGACTTACAACCGCGCTTGCTGTCATGAAAATCAATTCCGATTTGGGCTATCGCCCGGTTACATATTCCGAGCTAACCGACGATGAGTCTTTTTGGGCGGGTTGCAAAAGTTGTGTGAATTTTGATATACTGACAGCCAAAGGGCGCAGCAACTGCCTCTGCACGGCCATGCTTTACGATCCGGAATTGGAGAAAAAACAGCAAAACCGGGCGAAACAGGTAATTACAGATCTGGATTATATTACTCCAACCAGAACGGACGGCTCAGAACACGAAAAGGCAATCAGGAAATAGTTTGTCAATAAAAAGGCAGCTAGAGCATGAGCTTCTGACTTTATGGGTGCTATAGGAAGGATTGAAATTCGAAAGCCTATACTTATAAATGTTACCTGTGGCCATAAGATTAATTTAAAATATAGTATTAACTAATGAATAACAACAAAGTAGTTTTAGCCTTCAGCGGAGGTCTTGATACCTCTTATTGTGTAAAATATCTTCAGCAGGAAATGGGGCTGGAAGTATACGCGGCACTGGTAAATACCGGCGGCTTTACGGAGCAGGAATTGCAGGAGATTGAAAGCCGCGCCTATAGCCTTGGCGTGAAGGAATACCAAATGCTTGACGAAACGGACTATTACTACCAACACAGTATCAAATATCTCATTTTCGGCAATGTGCTCAAAAATAATACGTATCCGCTTTCGGTAAGTGCGGAGCGGGTAACGCAGGCTATGGCCATTGCCAGATATACCAAAGCTGCTGGGGCGGCTTATGTGGCACACGGCAGCACCGGCGCAGGTAACGACCAGGTGCGATTCGATATGATTTTTCATAGTATGATCCCGGACGTTCAGATTCTTACACCCATCCGAGACAATAAACTGTCGCGCGAGCAGGAAATTGCTTACTTGCAGCAGAACGGTATATCCGTGGATTACCAGAAAGCACAATATTCCATCAACAAAGGCATCTGGGGCACATCTGTAGGCGGCAAAGAAACACTGACATCGCACCTGCCACTGCCCGAAGAGGCTTACCCAACGGCAGTTACCAAACACGAGCCGGAGCGCGTAACACTTGTTTTTGAGAAAGGTGAGCTGGCCGGAATAAACGAGGTGAAGTATAAAAACCCGGTACAGGCCATCCAGGCATTGCAGGCTCAGGCAGCGCCGTTCGGCATTGGCCGTGATATCCATGTAGGTGATACCATTATCGGCATCAAAGGCCGCGTTGGATTTGAAGCAGCTGCGCCGATGATAATCATTAAAGCGCATCATGCTTTAGAAAAGCACGTGCTCACCAAATGGCAACTCTCCTGGAAAGATCAGCTGGCTACTTTTTACGGCAATTGGTTGCACGAAGGTCAGTTGATGGACCCGGTGATGCGCAACATAGAAGCTTTTCTGGAGGATACGCAGCAAAACGTGACAGGCAAAGTATACGTGCTGCTCGCGCCTTACCGCTTTCAGGTAGAAGGTATAGAATCAGCACATGATCTGATGTCTTCCAAATTCGGAAGCTACGGCGAGATGAACAATGCCTGGAGCGGGGAAGATGTTAAAGGCTTTGCCAGAATTTTTGGCAACCAGTCCATGATGTATCACAAGATAAATGGAACGGAGCTTTAAGATGGCAGCAAGTATAAAAGCAGGTGTGGTGGGGGCAGCAGGTTATGCCGGCGGCGAATTGCTGCGCCTGCTGTTGCAGCACCCGCAGGTAGAACTTGCTTTTGCGCAAAGTGGCAGCCAGGCCGGTAAGCCGCTGGCAAGTATACATACAGATTTGCTAGGTGAGACAGAACTTGATTTTGTAGCTGATGCCAACGCTGATACAGATGTGCTCTTTCTTTGCACTGGCCACGGCGGAGCAGGTAAATATATGAAAAACAATACAATACCTGCTTCCACAAAAATTATAGATTTAAGCCAGGATTTCCGCTGGAACGAAGCAACAGCCGGAAAAACAGTAAGCGCTGAAGGGCGGGATTTTGTATACGGTTTGCCGGAACTTCAGCGTGAAGCTATACAAAAAGCTTCAAATATCGCCAATCCGGGTTGCTTTGCCACGGCTATTCAACTGGCCTTGTTGCCGCTGGCACAGCAGCATTTGCTTCCGGCACAAGTCCACATCAGCGGTATTACGGGCAGCACCGGCGCAGGCCAAAGCTTGAGCCCCACCTCGCACTTTAGCTGGCGCACCGAAAATGTTTCTACTTATAAGGTGATGGAACACCAGCATTTGCGCGAAGTTAGCAGAACCATACTGCACCTGCAGCCGGAACAGCAGCAAGCTATTCATTTTATCCCTTACCGGGGGCCGTTTGCGCGGGGTATTTTCATCACGGCTTACCTGGAAACAGACCTGACGCTAGAGCAGGCGCAGTCGCTTTACCAGAGCTATTACAGCAGCCATCCTTTTGTAGTGATGAGCGCGCAGAATCCTGATTTGAAGCAAGTGGTGAACACCAGTAAATGCGTGCTACACGTGCAGAAACACGGGCAGCAACTGGTTATCACAAGCATCATCGACAACCTGCTGAAAGGTGCCGCCGGACAGGCCGTGCAAAACATGAACCTGCTTTTTGGAATAGAGGAAACTGCCGGCCTGAAATTAAAGGCAACTGGTTTTTAAAGACCTCGCAGCGTGCGCAGCTCCTGCGAGTGTCTGAAGATGACAAGGTAAATCATAATGCCAAATATCATTCCCAGAAAGTGAGCTTGCATTAAAATAAAGCATTTAACTATAAACAATTAAATATATGTATGTCAAATACTTCATCTATTGTTTAACTTCTTACCTCTAGGCACTGAAACTATGAAACCGTTCGATGTATACCCGCTATTCGATATTACCCCAGTACGTGCCCAAGGCATGTATGTATGGGACGATAATGGCACCCGCTACCTTGATCTTTACGGGGGGCATGCCGTAATTTCCATCGGTCACAGTCATCCGCATTATGTAAAGCGCCTGGCGCGGCAACTCTACGACATCGGCTTTTATTCTAATTCTGTACAAATGCCGCTACAGCAGGAGCTGGCGCAAAAGCTCGGCAAAATAAGCGGCTATTCAGATTATAACTTATTCCTGTGCAACTCCGGGGCCGAGGCAAACGAGAATGCCTTGAAACTAGCCTCTTTCCATACTGGTCGCAAAAAGGTTATCGCCTTTAAAGCAGGTTTCCATGGACGTACATCGGCAGCAGTGGCCGTTACTGATAACCCGGGTATCATTGCACCTATCAATGAAACAGAGAACGTTATCTTTCTGCCTTTAAATGATATACAGGCTTTTGCTGATGCACTGCAGGAGCATGGCCCGCAGCTGGCTGCCGTTATCGTGGAAGGTATGCAGGGAGTGGGCGGCGTGCATCTGCCGGAATCCTTTTTCCTGAAAGCGCTGGCCGCCGGCTGTGAAAGTGTGGGTGCTTTGCTGATTCTGGATGAGGTACAGTCGGGGTATGGCCGATCAGGTAAGTTTTTTGCCCACCAGTATACTGATATACAACCACATCTAATTACAGTAGCCAAAGGTATGGGCAATGGCTTTCCGGTAGGCGCTGTGCTGATTCATCCAGGTATAGAAGCAAAACACGGTATGCTGGGCGCTACTTTTGGCGGCAACTACCTGGCCTGCGTGGCAGCGCTGGCGGTGCTGGAAGTGATAGAACAGGAAGGTTTGCTGCAAAATGCGCAGCGCATAGGCCACCAGTTGATAGGCGAGCTGCAGAAAATACCGGGCGTATGCGAAGTGCGTGGCAAAGGGCTGATGATTGGTGTTGAACTGGAGGAGCCGTGTGCCCCTGTTCGCCGGCAACTCCTGGACAAATACAAAATCTTTACCGGAACATCATCTGACAAGAATACCCTGCGTCTGTTGCCTCCGCTCTGTATCGGAAGCGATGAAGCAGAGAAGTTTATCTCCGCATTCGAAGCGGTTATGTGCAAAACCCAACCACAGGAAATATGACAAATTATACTTCCGTGCATGATGTTACGGATTTAAATGCATTAGTAAATGAGGCACTGCACCTGAAGCAGAACCCCTACAAGTATAAGTACCTGGGCGAGAACAGAACTTTGGGCCTGATTTTCCTGAACCCCAGTTTGCGCACGCGCATGAGCACGCAGAAAGCTGCCATGAACCTGGGCATGAACGTGATGGTGATGAACCTGGATAAAGAAGGTTGGGCACTGGAGACGCAGGAAGGCGCAGTGATGAACGGCACCAGCGTGGAGCACATTAAAGACGCCGCCGCCGCAATGGGGCAATACTGCGACATCATTGGCGTTCGCTCGTTTCCGAAACTGCAAAACCGCGACGAGGATTACAGCGAAGATCTGTTGCAAAAGTTTATCCTTTACAGTAAGGTGCCGGTTATTAGCCTGGAGTCGGCAACGCGACATCCGCTGCAGAGCCTGGCTGACCTTATCACCATCACAGAAAACACACCGGCAGACAAGCGCCCGAAAGTAGTGCTCACCTGGGCGCCTCATATAAAAGCGCTGCCACAATGTGTAGCCAACTCTTTTGCCGAGTGGATGGGGCAGGAGCAGGCAGCGGCAGACCTGGTTATTACGCATCCGGAAGGATTTGAACTGGCGGAAGCATTTACCCGTGGCGCTACCATTACGAATAACCAGCAGGAAGCCCTGCAGGACGCGGATTTCATATATGTGAAGAACTGGTCGGCTTATAACGACTATGGTAAGATACTGCCCGAAGCCGGTGAGTGGATGCTGACGAACGAGAAGTTGCAGGTGAGCAACAACGCCAAAGTGATGCACTGCCTGCCCGTGCGTCGCAACGTGGAGTTAAGCGATGAGGTTTTGGACGGGCCGGATTCGCTGGTGCTGGAGCAGGCCAACAACCGGACTTATGCCGCGCAGGCAGTATTGAAAACGCTTCTGGAACAACTATAAAGTATAGCTGAACATCATATAGTATAAACTGCTGATTTTAAAATAAATAAGGCAAGAATGCAAGAGCTGTACATCATTAAAATAGGAGGAAATATATTAGACAATACCGATCGGCTACGCCGCTTTCTGATTGATTTTGCAGCACTTCCTGGATTAAAGATGTTAATACATGGCGGCGGAAAAATTGCCTCCGCTATCGGGCAGCGCCTGGGTATTGCACCCCAGATGGTAGATGGCCGCAGAATTACAGATGCCGCTACCCTGGACTTGGTAACGATGGTGTATGGCGGTCTGATTAACAAGCAGGTTGTAGCGCAACTACAAGCCTTGGGCTGCAATGCTTTAGGTTTAACGGGAGCCGATGGAAACCTGATCCTCGCCCGGAAGCGCCCGGCAGGTAAAATAGATTATGGCTTTGCCGGCGATGTAGCCGGACCAGAAAGTATAAATGCAGGGGCTTTGTCGGCCTTACTGACACAAGGTTTTATACCTGTTTTCGCGCCTTTGACGCATGATGGGAATGGCAGTATGTTAAACACCAATGCCGACACCATTGCCTCGGTGCTGGCAACCGCGCTGGCAACAATGTGCCGGGTAAAGTTGATTTATTGTTTCGAAAAGAAAGGCGTGTTGCAGAATGCCGATGACGAAACATCCGTAATTAATGAAATAGATGAAGCCCGTTATAAAGAAATGAAAGATGCCGGCATTATCACACAGGGAATGATACCGAAGCTGGACAATGCATTTGCTGCGCTGAAACAGGGCGTAAGCGCCGTGCAGATAGGAGATGCTGACGATATTATCAATATGGTAGACGGCTGTGCAGCAGGTTCCTTACTTACGTTATAAGTAAGTTATACATCATTTAGATTAATGAAAAAATGTTTTCTCTTACTCTTTGCAATAGCATCTCTTCAAGGCTGTGCAGACGAGATTAAAAGCAGCAAAGAAGAAGCTAAGAATCCTGTTGTCTATAAAAGAGAAAGGGAGTTTACATTTTTGGTGTCACACTTCAATGATGATGGAAGCGTTTCCCGACAGGATACCTTGATTTTAACCACTAGCAGCGAAGTCTTCAGTAAAGAGCATGTACAAACCAGAAGTTCATGGGCTTATAACGGCGAGAATGGGTGGAAAAGCTATAGTGGGATTGAAGAGAGTGACACAGCCATATGGATTCATCCGCCAAGAACGGACTTATACAGAAAGCTCGAGCTTAGCCCTTTCCCAATGGTTAAATATCCTTTAGAAGTGGGAAATAAATGGACTTGGAGTTTACTGGTTGGTAATCATTATAGCATAGAAGGACATGCAGAATGGGCAGACACAGCAAATGAAGAATTTGTCAGCAACTACAGAATCACTCAGAAAGCGCCCTTATCCACAAAGCTTGGAGTAATTAACTGTTTTGAAATCAGTAGTTTTACTGAAAGTAACTTTGAACAGACTGAGTTGAAGGCGCATTTCAGTACTGACTATGGTTTTGTTAGGCTCGACTACCAAAATATAGACAAAGGCAGGATAACCTTTGAATTAATTCAGGTAAAGTCTGTTAAGCCAGAATTTAGCCTTCCTTTCGCAGTGAATAGAAAGTAAAGTAGTAGAAGAAAAACAATGTATAACCCTGTGCAGCCTTTATGCTCAGCTACGCCTCGCACATCGGCTGCACTAACCGATGATAAAAATAAAGGCACAGAACCAGTTTATTTATACTTTCTGTTTATCATCCTCTTTTTCATCTAGAAGAAGCCCAATACTACAGGCTATTAAATCAACTTATAAAGTATATATTTGTCAAACTTGTATCACTTTCCTTTACAGGATAGACAAGCTTTTAAAAAATTAACATGAGCGCAGAAAAGAAAAAAGTAGCCATCCTGGGAGGCGGCAATATGGGAATAGCTTTAGCCAAAGGCATGGTGGCTGCAGGCAAGTATAAGGCGGAAGATATCACACTGACCCGACGTAATGTGAAGTTGCTGGAAGACATGAGCGGGCAAGGCTTCCAGGTTACGAGCGATAATGCGGGTGCCGTGGCTGAAGCAGATCTTATCATCCTGAGTATTTTGCCGCAGCAACTCGATGCTGTGCTCGACACTATCGCTGGAAATACCGATCCGCAGCGCCACCTTTTTGTTTCCATCGTAACGGGTGTAACAGTGGCAGACATTGTGAAACGCATCGGCAAAGATGTGGAGGTGATACGCGCCATGCCCAACACGGCCATAGCCATACGCGAATCGATGACGTGTATTGCGGGCAGAAATGCGTCGGCAGAGAACAGGGCTTTGGTGAAAGAGATTTTTGAGGCTGTAGGAGAAACCATCGAGATAGAGGAAGAACTGATGACCTCAGCTACCGCACTCTGCGCCTGTGGCATTGCTTTTTTCCTGCGCTCTATTCGCGCCGCAACGCAGGGAGGCACCGAAATTGGGTTTCATGCGGCGGATGCGCTGCGGATGGCTGCACAAACGGCTAAAGGAGCCGCGTCTTTGCTGCTTCACTTCAACAGCCATCCCGAAAACGAGATTGATAAGGTAACCTCTCCGAAAGGATGCACGATTGCAGGCCTGAACGAGATGGAACACAACGGTTTCAGTTCTGCGATGATCAAAGGAATTAAAACTTCTTCGGTAAAAGCAGAAGAACTCTACCGGAAAAAAAAGTAAATCACACATTTTAAACATTTTATCATGAAGTATAAAATGTAAGTCATCAATCTGAAATGAATAAAAAAGTCTTATATCTAATATCCTGATACTTGTGTCTTTTTTTCCTGCAACGATGAAGCAACAGCAATCATACCGGGAGGCTGTAGCGCTGCTGAAAGAACTTATTCAAATCCCTTCTTTCAGCAGGGAAGAAGACGGCACGGCAAGTGCTATTTATACTTTCCTGCAGCAGCATGGCGTGCAGGCGCAACGCAAGCAGAACAATATTTGGGCCTTTAACCAGCATTACAATGCTGCGCTGCCTACTATTTTACTCAACTCGCACCACGACACGGTGAAGCCAAACGACAGCTACACAAGAAATCCTTTTGAGCCAGGTATAACCGAAGGCAAATTGTACGGTTTGGGCAGCAACGATGCCGGTGGTTGCCTGGTGGCGCTGATAGCTGCATTTTTATACTTCTATAAACAGGAAAATCTTAAGTATAACCTGGTACTGGCGGCCACAGCCGAGGAAGAAATATCCGGCAGAAATGGGCTGGAACTGATTTTGCCGGAACTCGGCCAGCTCGAGGCCGCTATTGTTGGCGAGCCCACAGAAATGCAGCTGGCCGTGGCTGAAAAAGGCCTGCTCGTGCTGGATTGCACGGCTAAAGGCAAAGCTGGTCACGCCGCCCGCGAAGAAGGTATCAATGCCATTTATGAAGCGCTGCCGGATATACAATGGTTTCAGGAGTATAAATTCCCGAAAGAATCGGAGCACCTGGGGCCGGTTAAAATGAGCGTAACGCTGGTGCAGGCAGGCACACAGCATAACGTGGTGCCTGATACCTGCAAGTTTACGGTGGACGTGCGCCTGACGGATGCCTATACGATGGAGGAGGTGCTGGACGTGATAAAGCAGCATGTGAAAGCAGAAGTAAAACCGCGCTCCATGCGGCTTAAACCTTCGGCTATACCAATGTCGCATCCGCTGGTGCAGGCCGGTATCGCGCTAGGTCGTACTACCTATGGCTCACCTACCACTTCAGACCAGGCGCTGCTACCCATACCTTCGCTTAAGCTGGGCCCGGGCTTTTCGGGCCGCTCGCACATGGCAGACGAATACATTTACCTGCACGAGGTGGAAGAAGGTATAAAGCTATACATCCGGCTGCTGGAGCAGGTGGTTTAATTGCTGGTTGTTGATTGTTAATTGGTTAAATGGCTGTATGGTTAAATTGTTGAGGACTGATATCAAAATAAGTAAAGATAAAGCTTAAGATGATATTTCCCAATCCTGTGATCCTGAAAGGATCTTGTGCATTATACTATTAGCTTAAATTATCTTGCTTCATTTTCTGCGATTTACATCATTGACTATAAAGAACAACAATCAAGCAACACAACCATCAACAATTCAACTATAAACGATTATCACATCAGCACATCAAAAAATTAGCACATCAACCTTATGAAACTCTGGCAAAAAAACACCCATACAGCAAAAGAAATAGAGCGGTTTACGATAGGCAAAGATCCGGAACTGGATATGGAACTGGCGGCATTTGATGTGCTGGGCTCGCTGGCGCACACCCAGATGCTGCAAAGCATCGGCCTGCTCACACCGGACGAGCTGCGCGTGTTGCAGGCGGAGCTGAAAAACATCTACCAACGTATAGAGGCCGGAGATTTCGCCATCGAAGTGGGCGTAGAAGATATCCATTCGCAGGTAGAGCTGGAGCTGACGCGGCGGGTAGGAGAAGCTGGGAAAAAGATCCACAGCGGCCGCTCCCGCAACGATCAGGTACTGCTGGATTTAAAGTTATACTTCAGAAGCCAGCTTCAAAACACTGTAAATCAGGTTACCGGGTTTTTCAGCGTACTCCAGCAACTGAGTGAGCAGCATAAAGATGTGCTGCTGCCGGGTTATACGCATCTGCAGGTAGCCATGCCGTCCTCCTTTGGTTTGTGGTTTGGTGCCTATGCCGAAAGCCTGGTAGACGATGTGCAACTGTTACTGGCGGCCTACAAAATCGTGGACAAGAATCCGCTGGGTTCTGCTGCCGGTTATGGTTCCTCTTTTCCACTAAATCGGCAGCTGACCACGGACTTGCTGGGCTTTGAAAGTATGAATTACAACGTGGTGTACGCGCAGATGGGCCGTGGCAAAACTGAGAAAGTGGTGAGCGTGGCCTTGGCTTCGGTAGCGGCTACGCTGGCCAAAATGGCGATGGATTTGTGCCTGTACATGAATCAGAACTTTGGCTTCGTTGCTTTGCCCGACGCCTTCACCACGGGTTCCAGCATCATGCCCCATAAAAAAAATCCCGATGTATTTGAATTGGTGCGCGGCAGGTGCAACAGGCTTCAGGCGCTGCCAACAGAAATCTCGATGCTGCTCGTGAACCTGCCATCCGGCTATCACCGCGAGCTGCAGGTGCTGAAGGAGTCGCTTTTTCCTGCATTCAGGGAACTGCAGGATTGCCTCGGCATACTAACTTATATCCTGCCGCAGCTACAAGTGAAGCAGCATATTTTAAAGGACGACAAGTATAAATACCTGTTCAGTGTGGATGCGGTAAACGCGCAGGTGCTGGAAGGGATTCCTTTCCGGGATGCCTACAAAGCCATAGGCGAAAGTATAGAAGCAGACACTTTTACTGCACCGGCTGCCGCCACACATACCCACGAAGGCAGCATTGGCAACTTATGCAACGAACAGATTGCAGCACACATGCAAAAACTGTTACAGCAGTTCAATTTCGAACGCGTGGCGCAAGCTTATAAAAAGCTGCTGGCACAGGAAGTATAAGTATGATTGCTGATTCTGCGCTGCTCTAATTCAGGTTAAACTGCTGCGGCTTCAGGTGTTTCAGCTTCCGGGATGTTTGCAGCAGGACAGTTATGAAAAGCGCCAGCAACACAGCAAGCGCAATTACGAGGTATGATAGCGTTTTAAGCGCCTTTACCTGCTGATTCGCTGCCTGATGAAGCGTTTGTCCTACCTCTTCCTGGAGTTTTAAAAGCAGGTGCAGCGGCTCCAGCACGCGGGTAAATGTGCCCTGGCCTTGCTGCTGATACAGGTTGATGGCAGTTTCCTGGTTATGTGTATTACGAAGGGTTATTAGCTGACGCTGCAGTTGCTGCCAGGCAGTTGCCGATCTATTATACTGGTGCAGGTATTGCCTTTCTTTGTTGGTCAGGTAAGTTGATTTGAATTTATGCTGCAGGGAATCCAAAGCAGCTGTATGAACAGCTATACTTTGTTGCAGCCTTTTCTGAGTATGCGCATCCTCCACCGCAATAAATTGCTCAAGAAGTGCGCGACTCTCATAATGATGTTCCAGCATTGCCGAAATATCCAGGGAGGGCACCAGCCTATCATGATAAACAGAATCAAATTGCCAACTTACCCGGTTCATACTAAAATTCATGAACCAGTTGGTGAAAATTATGAGCAAAAACAGCACGCCTAATCCCAGAGCCATTTTGCTGCGTTGTCTGTTACTGTAAATCCAACTCATAAGTAAAGCCCAAAATTGTCGCTTATAAAAAATTGATAGTCAACTTATCTATGATTATAGGTTTGTTAGAAAATAGTATAGACGCTGACTCTTGGTTCCAAATTTCAAATAGGTCATCATTAACATAAGCTGGTATCAATATAGTGATTTATTTGATAAAATGGAAGCTTTTCCGGCAGCACATGGCGGTAGCAAAAACATGAAAATCATTCGGTCTGCTTTCTTCTTAAAAAGACTATACTTTACGCTTCCAATGCGTATAAAAGGCACATAGTTTCTTTTCTGATGATAAAGCCTCCTGCCCGTGATGCCGATAAAGATCCATACGCAACCCGACGACTCCACCTGCGGCCCCACCAGTTTGCACGCCGTTTACCGTTATTTTAAAGATACTATCTCGCTGGGGGAGGTTATAAAGGAGGTGCCTTACCTTGACGAAGGCGGCACGCTGGAAGTGCTGCTGGCCTGCCATGCCCTGCGGCGCGGGTACAGGGCGAGTATTTATACTTACAACCTGCATATTTTTGACCCAACCTGGATTGGTCTGAGCAACGAGGAGGTGATCCGGAAGTTGGAGCAGCAGGTAGAGGTGAAGAAAGGCAAAAAACTTTTGCGTGCCACACAGGCTTATATTGATTTTCTGAAGCTGGGAGGCGAAATGAAATGCCGGGACCTGACCAAGGCGCTGCTGCGCGAATATTTTGAGCAGGACATCCCGCTGCTGACCGGCTTAAGCGCTACGTATCTGTACCAGAGCGCCCGCGAAACGACTGATGAGAGCGGCAACTCAATTTACGAAGATGTGAGGGGTTTTCCGGTAGGGCATTTTGTGGTGTTGTGCGGCTTCGGTGACGATCAGAAAAAAATAGTGGTAGCCGATCCTTACCGCGAAAACCCATACTTCAAAGACAATTATTACGAAGTAAATGCATCGCATCTGATAAATGCCATCATGCTGGGCATGGCCACCTTTGATGCAAATCTGCTGGCCATACAACCGGCTACGAAAGAACCTGTGCAAAAATAAACATGCGAAAAATAGTTGTAGTGGACAACCCCCGCGACTGGGAGGTGCCACTGGAAGACGTGGAGGTGGTAACAGCACAAAAATACCTGACCGATACCGCTTATACCGACATTAAAAACGCCCGGATATTTAACCTTTGCCGCTCGTACCGCTATCAAAGCGCCGGCTATTATGTGTCGCTGCTGGCCGAGGCGCGCGGACACAAAGCTATTCCCAGCGTTACCACCATACAGGACCTGAAAAGCCCTACCATTGTACGGGCCATTACAGTTGAAATAGATGACCTGATCCAGAAAAGCCTCGGCAGCCTGCGCTCCGACACCTTCACGCTTAGTATATACTTCGGGCAGAACCTAGCCAGGAAATACGAAAAACTCAGTAAACAGCTGCACGATTTGTTTCAGGCGCCGCTGCTGCGCGCGCAGTTTGTGTATAAAGATGCATGGGTGCTGCAAAGCATTTCGCCTATTCCGGTAAATGATGTGCCCGAAGATCACCGCAGTTACATGAAAGATTTTGCCAAGTCATACTTTGCGCGCCACCGATTTGCCGGTATCAGACTCACGCGAAAAATCTATGATCTGGCTATTCTGGTAGATCCAACTGAAAAAGCGCCTCCATCCAACGAGAAAGCCATTCAGCATTTTGTGGAGGCTGCCGAAAACCTGGGCTTTTACACCGAACTCATCTCCAAAGACGATTACCGCCGCCTGGCCGAGTTCGATGCGCTGTTTATCCGCGAGACAACCGCCGTGAACCATCATACTTACCGTTTTTCGCGCAAAGCCTTTGCCGAGGGCCTGGTGGTGATCGACGATCCGGTTTCTATACTTCGCTGCACCAATAAAGTATACCTGGCTGAACTGCTGGTTAAAGCTAAGATTCCTGTTCCCAAAACAATGATCATCCACAAGGACAACCGGAAGCAGGTGGAGGCGGAACTTGGGTTGCCCTGCGTACTCAAAAAGCCGGATAGCTCTTCTTCGATGGGCGTGGTGAAAGCCAAAGATGAACTAAGCCTTCAACACGAACTCGACCTCATGCTTGAAGATTCGGAGCTTATTATAGGGCAGGCGTATATGCCTACAGATTTTGACTGGCGCATCGGCGTACTGGACAGGCAACCGCTTTATGCCTGCAAATATTTTATGGCAAAAGGCCACTGGCAGATCTATAACTGGAATGGTAAAAAAAAGCAGGACGAGGAAGGAGCCGGGGAAACCGTGCCGTTTGAGCAAGTGCCGTTTCATGTGCTGCATACTGCGTTAAAAGCTGCCAATCTGGTTGGCGATGGGTTATATGGTGTTGATTTGAAGGATATAAATGGCAAAGCATACGTTATCGAAGTCAACGACAATCCAAGTATAGATGCCGGATGCGAAGATAAAATATTGAAAAAAGAATTATACATGGCTATTATCAAGTCCATTAAGCGCCGTATCGAAAATCAGAAACAAACCCGGGCCAATGGATAATACGCTAAAGCCGCTGCACCTCTTCGAAGGATACGGCGTGGAACTTGAATACATGATAGTCCGGGCTGATACGCTGCAGGTAGCACCCATTACCGACAAGCTGATTTATGATGAAGTAGGCACTTACGTTTCGGATGTGGAATTTGGCGAAATAGCCTGGAGCAACGAACTGGTGCTGCACGTGGTGGAACTGAAAACAAACGGACCGGCAAGCTCCTTGACAGGTCTGGAAGAAAAATTTCAGGAGCATGTGCGCAAAATAAACCAAATGCTGGTAAAATATAATGCGTTCCTGCTGCCCACTGGTGCACACCCGCTCATGAACCCCGAC
>Ga0210040_10006451_pt1 | contig 14597 bp, 13 predicted proteins | sample CryGeyCG12114_NA_FD_185462 | JGI IMG/M metagenome (GOLD analysis project Ga0210040, IMG submission 185462) | Groundwater microbial communities from aquifer - Crystal Geyser CG19_WC_8/21/14_NA (SPAdes) (version 2) | ecosystem: Environmental > Aquatic > Deep subsurface > Groundwater | place: USA... | reverse complement strand
GGGTGGAGCTGAGGGGACTCGAACCCCTGACCCCCACACTGCCAGTGTGGTGCGCTACCAGCTGCGCCACAGCCCCGCGTCGTGCGGGGACGACTCTACAAGGCTGCCGCGTCGGCGTGCGCCACGGGCGCGGGGACGCGAGCGCCGTGCTGCTCGAGCCGCCACCCGAGGTCGTGCTCGACGAGCACCGACCAGCTGCAGTTGTCGAGCACGCTCAACCGGCCCCAGCTGACTGCGGGCAGCTCGAGCAGCGCGGCGAGCGTCGCGCGGGCGGTCCCGCCGTGGGTGACGGCCACGAGCGTGCGGCCGGACGGCAGCGCCGGCAGGTGGTCGAGCAGGCACGTCGTGGCGCGGGCCGCTGCGTCGGCGTAGGTCTCGCCACCGCCGCGCGCGACGTCGGCGCCGCCGTGCCACGCGGCGTGCTCGTCGGGGTAGCGCTCCGCGGCCTCCGACAGGGTGAGCCCCTGCCACGCGCCGAGGTGCAGCTCGCGCAGCCGCCGGTCGAAGGACACCGGCAGGCCCGTCGCCGACGCGAGCGGCGCCACGGTCGCAGCCGCGCGGGCGAGGTCGCTCGAGAGCAGGATCGCCGGCGACAGCGCCGCCAGCACGGGCCCCACAGCGGCAGCCTGCGCCCGCCCGAGGTCGTCGAGCGGCGTGTCGAGCTGGCCCTGGATGCGGCTGGCAGCGTTGTCGGCCGTACGCCCGTGGCGGAGCAGGACGAGCCGCCGGGAGCCGGTCAGCTCGCGCTCTGCTGGGACCGTCCCGCCGCCCGCTCGGCGTCGCGGTCGACGAACGGGATCACCGGGCAGTCCTTCCACAGCCGCTCGAGGGCGTAGAAGACGCGCTCCTCCTCGTGCTGCACGTGGACGACGATCTCGGCGAAGTCGAGCAGCACCCAGCGCCCCTCCTGCGTCCCCTCGCGGCGCACGGGCTTGGCACCGAGGTCGCGCAGGCGGTCCTCGATCTCGTCGACGACGGCCTTGACCTGCCGGTCGTTCGGCGCGGACGCGAGCAGGAAGGCGTCGGTGATGACCAGCTGCTCGCTGACGTCGAGCAGCAGGATGTCGCTGGCGAGCTTGTCGGCGGCGGCCTGCGCGGCCGCCAGCCCCAGCTCGACGGCGCGCTCGGAGGCGGGCACAGGCTCTCTTCTCGGTCGGGAGCCCTCCAGCCTAGACGCCGGAGCTCAGGCGAGCGCCGGCGTGTCCGGTGCGTCCACGGCCAGCCAGACCGCGAACGCGAGGGCCGCCAGCGCCAGCAGGGCCAGCAGCAGGGCCGTACGACGCACCTGCGCCCGCCGCCGCTCCCGACGGCGGGCGGCGCGCACGTCGCCGCTCACCGGTACAGCTCCCGCTTCTCGATGTACTGCACGACGCCGTCCGGCACGAGGTACCAGACCGGGTCGCCCGCGGCCACCCGCGCGCGGCAGCCCGTGGAGCTGATCGCCAGCGCCGGCACCTCGAGCAGCGTCACCGCCCCGTCCGGCAACCGGCTGAGGTCGACGCGCTCGTAGCCCGGACGGCTCACCCCGACGAAGTGCGCCAGCGAGAACAGCTCGTCGGCGGCGTGCCAGCCCAGGATCTGCGCGAGCGCGTCCGCACCGGTGATGAAGAACAGCTCCGCGTCGCCGTACGCGTCGTGCAGCGCGCGCAGCGTGTCGATCGTGTAGGTCGGTCCGGGCCGGTCGACGTCGGCGCGGCTCACCGAGAAGCGCGGGTTGCTCGCGGTCGCGATCACCGTCATGAGGTAGCGGTCCTCGGGCGGGCTCACGGACGCGTCGCTCTTCTGCCACGGCTGGCCGGTCGGCACGAAGACGACCTCGTCGAGCGCGAAGCGCGCTGCGACCTCGCTGGCTGCCGACAGGTGACCGTGGTGGACGGGGTCGAACGTCCCGCCCATGACCCCGATGCGCCTGCCCACGGCGCCAGGTTAGGGCGTGACGACCTCCGCGAGCTGCGGGGACAGCGTGCTCCGCGTCCGCGAGCGCACCTCGCGCACGACACCTGCGCTGCCGCCGCCGCGGCGGACCGGCTCGGCGGCCGCCAGCTGCAGCCCGCCGGGCAGGAACTCGACGCCGGTGGCCGCACCGATCTCCGCCGTCGCGCTGAAGCGGTGCCCCAGCGCCTCGAGGGCAGGTCCGTACTGGGCGGTGAAGTCGGGCTCGGCCTGCGTGGTGGCGCCGTTGCGGGGCGAGACGCGCGGTGCGGCGATCGCCGAGGCGAGGTCCTGGTTGAGGTCGATGCGGTTGACCAGCGTCTGCAGGACCGTCGTGATGATGGTGCTGCCGCCCGGCGAGCCGAGCGCCATCAGCGGCTCACCGTCGTTGAGCACGATGGTCGGCGCCATGCTGCTGCGCGGGCGCTTGCCCGGTGCGGGCAGGTTGGCGGCGGGCTGGGTGACGTCGGCGGCCTTGAAGTCGAAGTCGGTGAGCTCGTTGTTCAGCAGGAAGCCACGGTCCGGAACGGTGATGCCGCTGCCGCCGGTGGCCTCGATCGTGAGCGTGTAGCTGGCCAGGTTGCCCTCGGCGTCGCCGACCGTCAGGTGGGTCGTCGACAGCCCTTCGGCGCCCTCGGTCACGGTCGCGCCGACCGCGGCCGGGCAGGTGTCGTAGCTGCCGTCGGGGCTGCCGGCGCGCACCGGCTTGGGCAGCGCTGCCGCCGGGTCGATGAGGCAGGCGCGCTCGGCGGCGAAGCCCTCGGACAGCAGCTGCGCCGTCGGCACCTGGCTGTACGCCGGGTCGCCGACGTAGGCGTTGCGGTCGGCGAAGGCCAGCGAGCCGGCCTCGAGGTAGCGGTGCAGCGCCTGCTCACGCGGCAGCGAGCTCAGGCCGGACTGCTCGAGGATGTTGAGCGCCTCGCCGACGGTCGTGCCGCCGCTCGAGGGCGGCGCCATGCCGTAGACCTCGAGGCCGCGGTAGTCGACGCGGGTCGGCGCACGCAGCGGGGCGTCGTAGCTCGCGAGGTCGAGCTCGCGCAGCAGGCCGTTGCGCACGGCCGTCCCGGTCTCCTGCGGGTCGCGCGCGGTCTCGACGATGTCCTCGGCGACCTCACCGGTGTAGAAGGGCGCGACGCCCTGCTCCGCCATCAGCCGGTAGGTGCGGGCGAGGTCGGGGTTGCGGAAGAGCGTGCCGACCTCCGGCAGCTGCCCGCCGGGCAGGAAGAGCTCCGCGGTCGCCGGGAACTGCCGGAACCGCGCCTCGTTGTCGGCGGTCTGCTGGCGGAAGGTCTCGTCGACGACGAACCCCTGCCGGGCCAGCCGCGTGGCGGGCCGCAGTGCCTCGGCGAGCGAGATCGTCCCGAACTCCTCGAGCGCCCGCTCCCACGTGCGCGGGGTGCCCGGCGTGCCGACCGACAGCCCGCTGGTCTGCACCGACGCGAACGGCAGTGCGTTGCCGTCGGCGTCGAGGAAGGCGTCGGCACCCATCGCGAGCGGCGCGGTCTCGCGGCCGTCGATGGTCGAGACCTCGCCGCTGTCGGCGTCGTAGTAGAGGAAGAAGCCACCGCCGCCGACCCCGGCGGAGTAGGGCTCGGTCACCCCGAGCGCGGCGGCTGCGGCGATCGCGGCGTCAGCGGCGTTGCCCCCGCCGCGCAGCACGCGCAGGCCGATCGCCGTGGCGTCGGCGTCGACGGTCGAGACCGCGCCTCCGGTGCCCACGGCGAGCGGCTGCTTGCTGACGACGACCTGGGCGACGCCGGCGGGGGCGCTGCTGACCAGCACGCCCGCGGCGAGCCCGGTCAGCGCGAGCAGGGTGGTCCGACGTGCCGGCATGCGGTCTCCCCGGTGCAGTTCTCGGTGCAGTCCCTCGGACACGAGGCGTGACGCGGAACGTACGCCCCTGCACCGACATGTCCAACCCCAGCACAGCCTCAGGTCGGCAGCAGCCGCTGGACGAACGCCTCGAGCTGCACGGCGTTGCGCACCTCGACCATCTCGATGACGTCCGCGTACGCCGTGGTCGCGCTGTCGCCGGACCCCCAGTAGGCCTGCGGCTCGGGGTTCAGCCAGTAGGCGTGCCGGGACCGCTGCACCAGCGAGCGCAGCGTCGGGACGGCCGTCGCGCGGTAGTTGTTGCGGGCGTCGCCGAGCACGAGCAACGACGTCCGCGGCCCGACGGCGTCGGGGTAGCGGGCGGCGAACTCCTCGATGGAGTGGCCGTAGTCGCTGTGGCCGTCGAGCCACACGAGGTTCGCCTCGGCCGACATGCGCGACAGGGCCTGCGGCACGTCGACGCCCGGGGTGAAGAACCGGGACACCTCGTCGACCGTGTCGATGAAGGCGAACGAGCGCACCTTGGTGAACTGCTCCGACAGGGCGTACGCCAGCATCAGCGTGAAGTGCGCGAAGCCGGAGACCGAACCCGACACGTCGCACAGCACGACCAGCTCGGGCTTGTGCGGCTTGTGCGGCCGGTGGTGGGTCACCAGCGGGACCCCGCCCGTGGCGAGCGACGCGCGCACCGTGCGGCGGAAGTCGAGCCGGCCCGACCGGCCGAGCCGGCGGCGCGCCGTCAGCCGCGTCGCCAGCCGCCGGGCAAGCGGGAAGACCTGCCGCCGGAGCTCGGCCATGTCGTTGCGGCTGGCGCGCAGGAAGTCGACCTGCTCGGCGAGCGGCGAGACGGCCGTCTTCGACAGGGCCTCGGCGCCGCGGTCCTCGGCCAGGCGCCGGCGCACCTCCGACTCGACCATCTCCTGGAACTGCCGGATGCGGTCGGTGAGCGTCTGCCGGGCGACCTTCTCGGCCATCCCGCCGCGCGCCTGCCCGGCGAGGACCGCCTCGAGCAGCGACGCCATGAGCGTCTCGGGCGACAGGCCACGCAGCACCCGGTAGGAGAACCAGGCCTGCCGCCCGGGTGCGGTGTCGGCGCGACCGAGCTCACGCACCGTCTCGCGGGCGAACCGGCGCAGCGCCTCCTCGTCCCCCTCGAGCAGCAGGTCGCGCAGCCGCGCCCGCAGCGCGTCCTTGTCGGCGGCGCCGTCGTCGCCGGCCTCCCCCGCCTCGTCCTCGGACGCCTGTCCCTCGCGCGCCGACGGGTCGCCGACGGCCGGCGGGAACCACAGGTCGAACAGCGCGTCGAACGCCGGCCGGTGGGCGGGCCGCTTGAGGACGGTCGCCGCGTACGCCGCGCGCAGCCCCTCGCGGTCGACCAGGTCGACGACCCCGAGCGCGCGCGTGGCGTCCAGCACCTCGGCGAGCGAGATCTGCAGTCCGGCGTCGCGCAGGGCGTGGAAGAAGCCGATCTGCCGGTCGACCAGGCCGGCCGCCATCAGTCCAGCTTGAGCTGCGTCGTGGCCCGGTCGTGGTCGCTCGCGTGCTTGAGGACGACGCCGAGCGTGGTGCGCACGGCCTGCTCGTCGAGCGTGTCGAGGCCGAGCGCGAGCAGCGTACGGGCCCAGTCGATCGACTCCGAGATCGACGGCGACTTCTTCAGCTCCATCGCCCGCAGGGCGCGCACCGTCGAGACGAGCGAGCCGGCGAGCTGCTCGGCGATCTCGGGCACCCGCGACAGCACGATCGCCTTCTCGCGCTCGGCGCTCGGGTAGTCGAGGTGGAGGTAGAGGCAGCGCCGCTTGAGCGCCTCCGACAGCTCGCGCGTCGCGTTGGAGGTGAGGAAGACGATCGGCCGGCGGGAGGCGGTGATCGTCCCGAGCTCGGGGATCGTGATCTGGAAGTCCGACAGGACCTCCAGCAGCAGTCCCTCGACCTCGACGTCGGCCTTGTCGGTCTCGTCGACGAGCAGGACGGTCGGCTCCTCGCGGCGGATCGCCGTCAGCAGCGGCCGCGAGAGCAGGAACTCCTCGGCGAAGACGTCGTCGGAGATGTCGTCCCACGAGGCGTCGTCGCCGGACGCCTGGATGCGCAGCAGCTGCTTCTTGTAGTTCCACTCGTACAGCGCGCGGGCCTCGTCCAGGCCCTCGTAGCACTGCAGGCGGATGAGCGCGGAGCCGGTCGCCTCCGCCACCGCCTTGGCCAGCTCGGTCTTGCCGACCCCCGCCGGGCCCTCGACGAGCAGCGGCTTGCCGAGCCGGTCGGCGAGGAACACCGTCGTCGCGATCGCGTCGTCGGTGAGGTAGCCCGCGGCGGACAGCCGCTCGGCGACGTCGGCCGGGCTGGCGAACTGGGGAGACTGCACGGGCACTCCTGGGGCGGCGGTTCCGGACAGGACCGAACGCCATTCTGCTGCATGCCCGCGTCAGAGGACGGACGCCCCGTCGGCCGCCGTCGAGACCCAGGCGCGGGGCCGGCGGCCGCTCGCCTCGGCGTACCGGCGGCACACCTCGTCGCGCACCTGCTCCGCCCCGTCGACCTCGACGAGCGACACGGTGCAGCCGCCGAAGCCGGCACCGGTCATCCGGCTGCCGACGACACCCGGGGTGGCGACGGCGCTGGCCACCAGCTGGTCGAGGTCGGGGGTGCTGACCTCGAAGTCCTCCACCAGGCTCTGGTGGGAAGCCGCGAGCAGGCCGCCGAGCGGCCCACGGTCACCCGAGCGCAGCGCGTCGGCCAGCTGCAGCACCCGGTCGTTCTCGCTGAGGACGTGGCGGGCGCGGCGCCGTACGACGTCGTCCATCGACGACCAGCGCTCCTCCAGCGCCTCCAGCGTCGCGTCCCGCAGGGAGCCGACGCCGAGGTCGGCGGCTGCCTGGTCGCACTGCGCGCGCCGCTCGTTGTAGGCGCTCGACGACAGGTCGCGGCTGATCGCGGAGTCCACGACCAGCAGTCCGAGGCCCTCGGGCAGCGGCACGTGGTCGGTCGTGAGCTCGCGGCAGTCCAGCAGCAGCGCCGTGCCGGCTCGCGAGCCGGTGCTGGCGAGCTGGTCCATGAGCCCGCTGTGCACGCCGACGCCCTCGTTCTCGGCGCGCTGGCACAGCTGGGCGAGGGCCAGCGGATCGACCGGCTCGTCGAGGACGGCGAGCGCGACGGCGACCTCGAGCGCCGCGGAGGACGACAGCCCGGCGCCGATCGGCACGTCGCTGGCCAGCACGCCGTCGAAGCCGCGCACCGCCCGGCCCTGCTCGCGCAGCACCTCGACGACAGCGGTGGCGTAGCGCCCCCAGCCCTGCGACGGCCCGCGCCCGGTCGCCAGGTCGATCTCGACGGTGCCCTCGTCGGGCAGGTCGAGCGAACGCAGGCGGAGCGTGGAGCCCCCCGTCCGCCCGGCCATGACCGTGGCGAGCTCGAGCGCGACGGGCAGCACCCAGCCCTCGTTGACGTCGGTGTACTCGCCGATGAGGTTGGCCCGCCCCGGTGCCCGCACGAGCAGGTCGGCGTCGGCGGGCGGTGCGGCGAGCAGCTGTGCTGCGGGGGACGGGTCGGTCATGCGGTCAGCCTCCCCCACGGCGTGCTGCCGGCGCACGGGGCCCGGGGTCAGCCCCTGACGTGCCCCTCGCCGGTGACGACGTAGGTCGTGCTGGTGAGCTCCGGCAGGCCCATCGGGCCGCGGGCGTGCAGCTTCTGCGTGGAGATGCCGATCTCGGCGCCGAAGCCGAACTCGCTGCCGTCGGTGAAGCGGGTGGAGGCGTTGACCATGACCGCCGCGCTGTCGAGCGAGCGCACGAAGCGGCGCGCTTCGTCGACGTCGCGGGTGACGATCGCCTCGGTGTGGCCGCTCCCCCACCGGCGGATGTGCGCGACCGCCTCGTCGAGCGAGTCGACGACGCCCACGGCGAGGTCGAGCGAGAGGTACTCGGCCGCCCAGTCCTCGTCGGTGACCGCGACGGCGGCCGGGTCGTAGGCCCGCGCGCGCTCGTCGGCGTGCAGCACGACGCCCTCGGCCCTGAGCGCCTCGACGGCCCGTGGCAGGAACGCCTCGGCGACGTCGGCGTGGACCAGCAGCGTCTCGGCGGCGTTGCAGACGCTCGGCCGGTGCGTCTTGCTGTTGACCGTGATGGCGACGGCCCGGTCGAGGTCGGCGGAGGCGTCGACGTACACCGTGCAGTTGCCGACGCCGGTCTCGATGACCGGCACCTGCGACTCCGTGACGACGGCCTCGATGAGCCCGGCGCCGCCGCGCGGGATGAGGACGTCGACCAGCCCGCGCGCCTGCATGAGCTCCTTCACGCTGGAGCGGTCGGTGCCGGGGACGAGCTGGATGCTGTCGGCCGGCATGCCCGCGGCGGTCGCGGCGTCGGCGAGCACGTCGACGAGCACCCGGTTGGAGCGGTGAGCGCTGGCACTGCCCCGCAGCAGCACGGCGTTGCCGCTCTTGAGGCACAGGCCGGCGGCGTCGGCGGTGACGTTGGGACGGGCCTCGTAGACGATGCCGACGACGCCGAGCGGCACGCGCACCTGGCGCAGCTCCAGGCCGTTGGGCAGCGACGACCCGCGCACGACCTCGCCGACCGGGTCGGGCAGCGTGGCGACGTGGCGCAGGCCGTCGGCCATCGCCTCGATGCGCGACGCGGTGAGCGCCAGCCGGTCGAGCATGGCCTCGCTCGTGCCGCCCTCGCGGCCGGCGGTGACGTCGTCGGCGTTGGCGGCGAGGACCTCCTCGGCGCGGGCGACGAGCGCGTCGGCCATCGCCAGCAGCGCCGCGTCCTTGTCCTTGCGCGGCAGCGGCGCCAGCCCCGCGGCGGCGACCCGTGCCCTCTTCGCGACCTCGACGACCTCGCTCATGGCGTCGAGCGTACGGCGGGCCTCACAGCACGACGAGGTCGTCGCGGTGGACCACCTCGCGCAGGCCGAGCTCGCGCGTCGAGCGGCCGAGCAGCCCGGGCAGCTCACCGGCGTCGTACGCGACCAGGCCCCGCGCCACGGGTCGCCCGTCGGCGCCGGTGAGCTCGACGGGGTCGCCCGCGGCGAAGTCGCCTTCGACGGCGGTGACACCGGCGGGCAGCAGCGACAGGCGGCGCTGCACGACGGCCGCGACGGCGCCGTCGTCGAGCACGAGGCGCCCGCGCGGCGTGCTGGCGTGGGCCAGCCACAGCAGCCGGCCGGGAGCGCGGGTGCCGGTCGGGTCGAAGACCGTGCCGCCCTCGCCGCGCAGCGCCGCGGCGACGTCGGTCGTCGCCGACAGCAGCACCGGCACGCCGGCGCCGGTGGCCAGCCCCGCGGCGTCGACCTTGCTCGACATGCCGCCGCTGCCCAGGCCCGCACCGCCGGTGCCGCCGATGGCGAGCTGGGCGAGGTCCTGCGGCCCGCGCACCTGCCTCACGAGCCGGGCGCCCGGCCGCCGCGGGTCGCCGTCGTACAGCCCGTCGACGTCGGACAGCAGGACCAGCGCGTCGGCGCGCACGATGTGGGCGACCAGCGCGGCGAGCCGGTCGTTGTCGCCGAAGCGGATCTCCTCGGTGGCGACGGCGTCGTTCTCGTTGACGACCGGCACGACGCCGAGTGCGAGCAGCCGGTCCAGCGTCGTCTGCGCGTTGCGGTAGTGCGAGCGGCGGACGACGTCGTCGGCCGTGAGCAGGACCTGCCCGACGGTGCGGCCGTGCCGCGAGAACGCGGTCGCGTAGCGCTGGACGAGCAGCATCTGCCCCACCGAGGCGGCGGCCTGCTGCGTCGCGAGGTCGCGCGGCCGGCGGACGAGGCCGAGCGGCGCGAGGCCGGCGGCGATGGCGCCGGAGGAGACCAGGACGAGCTGCCCCTCGCGGGCGGCGAGGGCGTCGACGAGCGCGTCGAGCCGTGCCGGGTCGAGCCCGCCCGCCGCCGTCGTCAGCGACGACGAGCCGACCTTGACGACCAGCCGCCGCGCGGCGGCGATGCTGTCCCGAGCCACGGCCGAGGTCACGTCAGGTCTCGTCAGGGCGCGTCGCGCAGCGCGGCCAGCTCGTCCCTGTCGATGCCGAGCCGCTCCGCGCGGCGCAGGTCCTTCTGCAGGCGGCGCTCGTCGGCGCCGGTCCGCCGGTCGTCCTCGAAGCGGGCGTCCTGGCCGCGCATGCCCGAGGAGAACTGCTCGAGCTCGGTGGGCTGCCAGTCGAAGCTCACCTCGCCGATCGTGACGGAGGCACCGGGCTCGGCGCCGGCCTGGGCGAGTGCCTTCTCGACCCCCAGCCGGGCCAGCCGGTCGGCGAGGTAGCCGACGGCCTCGTCGTTGCTGAAGTCGGTCTGCAGGACCCACCGCTCGGGCTTGTGCCCGCGCACGACGAAGCCCTCGGCGTCGCGCTCGACGGTGAAGCCGAGGTCGTCGACGGCACGCGGCCGCAGGACGATCCGCTGCGCCTGCTCGACCGGCTTCGCGGCGCGGTCGGCCTGCACCACGTCGGCGAGGGCGTAGCTCAGCGCCTGCAGCCCCTCGTGGCTGACGGCGGAGACCGTGAACACCCGCAGGCCGCGTGCCTCGATGTCGGGCGTGACCAGCTCGGCCAGCTCGCGGGCCTCCGGGACGTCGACCTTGTTGAGCACGACCAGGCGCGGGCGCTCGGTGAGCCGCGCGACGTCGTCCTTGTACAGCGCCAGCTCCTGCGACAGGACGTCGAGGTCGCTGAGCGGGTCGCGGCCCGGCTCGAGGGTCGCGCAGTCCAGGACGTGGACCAGCACCGAGCAGCGCTCGACGTGGCGCAGGAACTCCAGGCCCAGGCCCTTGCCGGCGTGCGCGCCGGGGATCAGGCCCGGGACGTCGGCGACGGTGAAGGTGGTGCCGCCCGCCTCGACGACCCCGAGGTTGGGCACCAGCGTGGTGAAGGGGTAGTCGGCGATCTTGGGGCGGGCGGCGGACAGCGCGGCGATGAGGCTCGACTTGCCGGCGCTCGGGAAGCCGACCAGCGCCACGTCGGCGACGCTCTTGAGCTCGAGCACGACGTCGCGCAGCTCACCCGGCTCGCCGAGCAGCGCGAAGCCGGGCGCCTTGCGCTTGGTGTTCGCCAGCGTGGCGTTGCCGAGGCCGCCCTTGCCGCCCTGCGCGACGACGAAGCTCTCGCCCTCGCCGACGAGGTCGGCCAGCTGGGTCCCGTGCTCGTCGTAGACGACGGTGCCGCTGGGCACCGGCACCTCGAGGTCGGTGCCCTTCGCGCCGGTGCGCATCGAGCCCTGGCCCTGCTTGCCCGAGGTGGCCTTGCGGTTGGGGTGGTAGTGGTGGTCGAGCAGCGAGGTCGTGTCGGCGCGCACGACGAGCACGACGTCACCCCCGTCGCCGCCGTCCGCGCCGTCCGGGCCGCCGAGCGGCTTGAACTTCTCGCGCCGGACGCTGGCGCAGCCGTTGCCGCCGTTCCCGGCGGCGACGTGCAGGACGGCGCGGTCGACGAACGTGGCCATGCAGGGTCTCCGATGGTGGAACGCGGTGGGATGGGACGCAGCGAGGGCGGGTCCGGCTGTGCCGGCCCGCCCTCGTACGTGCGATGTGGGAGGTCGGTCAGCCGACCTGGACGATGTTGACGGTCTTGCGACCGCGCTTGGCGCCGAACTGCACCGCGCCCGGCTCGAGGGCGAACAGCGTGTCGTCGCCGCCACGGCCGACGCCCTCACCGGGGTGGAAGTGGGTGCCGCGCTGGCGGACGAGGATCTCGCCGGCCTTCACGACCTGGCCGCCGAAGCGCTTGACGCCGAGGAACTGGGCGTTGGAGTCGCGACCGTTGCGCGAGGAGCTCGCGCCCTTCTTGTGAGCCATGGCTTCTCTCCTAGCTGGCGGAGCCGGCGACCGGCCCGGTCTCGATGGACGTGACGCGGACCTTCGTCAGCCGCTGGCGGTGGCCGAGGCGACGCTTGTAGCCGGTCTTGTTCTTGTACTTCACGATGTCGATCTTCGGGCCCTTGGTGTGGGCCACGACCTCGCCGCTGACGGTGACGCCGGCGAGCGCGGCGGCGTCGGACGTGACGTCGGCACCGTCCACGACGAGCAGCGCCGGCAGCGGGACGGTGTCGCCCGGACCGCCGGTGACCTTCTCGACCTCGACGACGTCACCCACGGCGACCTTGTACTGCTTGCCGCCGGTCTTGACGATGGCGTACACGAGGAGCTCCTAGCTGAGGGACGGTCAGGCGGGTCCGTGCGGGCCGCGTCGAACGCAGCATGAGGTCGCGTCGGGTGCGCGACCGTCCAAGACTAGCGGACCGCTGCGGCGGCCGTCGAACCGCTGCGACCGGCCTCGGTACGCCACCTCCCCTGCGTCCCGGTACGCCGGCAGGCGCTGCCGCGTACCGGGACCTCGGGGAGGTCGGACGGTCAGACGGCCGGCGGGCCGGCCGGCCGGCTGGTGGCGCGCCGGCGCCGACGGGGGGCCGGGGCGGCCGGCTCCGCGGGCGAGGGCGCGTCGAGCAGGAAGTCCGGCGAGGCCGAGCCGTCGGGCACGGGACCCGCAGGCTCGGACTCGGGACCCGCAGCCTCGGGCTCGGGCAGCGGCTCGGGCTCGGGCAGCGGCTCGTCGACGTCGAGCGGCTGGTCGGGGGCGGACGCCTCGACCGCTCCCCCGCCGGTGCCGGTGCCGATCTCGAGGTCGGCGTCGACGACCGCGCCGACGACCTCGTTCGGCGTCGCGTCGACCGGCAGGTCCTCCAGAGCCGGCGTCGGCTGGTCGCCGAGCCCGGGATCGGCACCCGGTCCCCAGGCCTGGCCGATCGTGCCCTGCTGGACCGCAGCGTCGACCACCTCGACGGCCGCCGCGACAGCGTCCGCCTCGGCCGGGGATGCCTCTGCCAGCAGCTCGGACAGCTCGGACTCGGGCGCGACGGTCGCCGCCCCGGTGCCGCGGCCTCCTCGACGGCGGCGGCGAGGCGCCGGCGGCGCGTCCTCGACGCCCGGCGAGACGGCCGGGTCGAGCGGGTCGAGCACGGGCGCGGCGGCCGACCCGGCGATCGCCGCACCGGGGCGCGGAGCGTCGGCGGGCAGCGGCTTGGCGGTGCGGGCGCGCGGCGCGCGCTCGCCGTCGCCACCGCCCCGGCGCTCGTCGACCGGCTCGGGGTGCACGTGCACGCCCCGGCCGTTGCACGACTCGCAAGGCTCGCTGAAGGACTCGAGCAGCCCCTGGCCGACCCGCTTGCGGGTCATCTGCACCAGCCCGAGGGAGGTGACCTCGGCGACCTGGTGCTTGGTGCGGTCGCGGCCGAGGCACTCGACCAGCCGCCGCACGACGAGGTCGCGGTTGCTCTCGAGGACCATGTCGATGAAGTCGACGACGATGATGCCGCCGACGTCGCGCAGGCGCAGCTGGCGGGCGATCTCCTCGGCGGCCTCGAGGTTGTTGCGGGTGACCGTCTCCTCGAGGTTGCCGCCCTTGCCGACGAACTTGCCGGTGTTGACGTCGATGACGACCATCGCCTCGGTGCGGTCGATCACGAGCGAGCCGCCGGAGGGCAGGTAGACCTTGCGGTCGAGCGCCTTGAGCAGCTGCTCGTCGATGCGGTGCTCGGCGAAGACGTCCCGGTCGGAGGTGTGCCGCGACAGGCGCGGGGCGAGGTCGGGCGCGACGAACTCGACGTAGTCGCGGATCGTCTCCCACTCGGTGTCGCCCGAGACGACGAGCCGGGTGAAGTCCTCGTTGAAGACGTCGCGGACGACGCGGATCACCAGGTCGGGCTCGGCGTGCAGCAGCGTCGGCGCGCCGCCCTTGGCCGCCTTGGTCTGGATGACCTCCCACTGCGCCTGCAGCCGGCGCACGTCACCGGCGAGCTCCTCCTCGGAGGCGCCCTCCGCGGCGGTGCGGATGATCACGCCGGCGTCGTCGGGGACGACCTTCTTCAGGATCTTCTTCAGGCGCTCGCGCTCGGGCTCGGGCAGCTTGCGGCTGATGCCCGTCATGGAGCCCTCGGGGACGTACACGAGGTAGCGGCCCGGCAGGCTGACCTGCCCGGTCAGGCGCGCGCCCTTGTGCCCGATCGGGTCCTTGCTGACCTGGGCCAGCACCTCCTGGCCCGACTTCAGCACCGACTCGATGCTCCGGGACCGGCTGCCGCCGAGCGCGGCGTAGTTGACCTCGCCGGCGTAGAGCACGGCGTTGCGGCTCTTGCCGATGTCGACGAACGCCGCCTCCATCGACGGCAGGACGTTCTGCACCCGGCCGAGGTAGACGTTGCCGGCGTACGACTGCGCGCTGGCCCTCGTGACGTAGTGCTCGACCAGGATGCCGTCCTCGAGCACGGCGATCTGCGTGCGGTCGCCCTTCTGGCGCACCACCATCGTGCGGTCGACGGCCTCGCGGCGGGCGAGGAACTCCGCCTCCGACAGGATCGCGGTGCGCTTGCGGCCGGAGTCGCGGCCCTCCTGACGGCGGACGCGCTTGGCGGCCATGCGGGTCGAGCCCGTGATGCCGCGCACGCCGTCCTCGTCGGCGCTGGTGGCGCCGGAGCGGTTGCGGGCCCGCGGCTCGCGCGGCTCCTTGACGACGACCGGGGCGGGCTCGCCGCTCTCCTCCGCGGCGCTGCCGCTGCGACGGCGACGCCGACGGCGGCGGGTGCCGCCGGTCGACTCCTCGTCGGCGGCGTCCGTCTCGTCGGTCGACGCGAGGTCGGCGGTGTCGTCGGCCTGCTCGGCGCTGTCCTCGTCGGCAGCGTCGGGCTCGGCTGCCGCGTCCTCGGTCACCTCGACGTCGTCGGCCTCGTCGTCCCGGCGCGCGCCGCGGCCGCGACGGCCCCGCCTCCGGCGGCGCGGACGGTCCTCGTCGGCGTCGGCGTCGGCGTCGGGTCCGGTCGCGGTCTCGGTCTCGTCCGCCTCGGCGGGCTCGGGCACGGGG
>Ga0210040_10006450_pt1 | contig 14600 bp, 8 predicted proteins | sample CryGeyCG12114_NA_FD_185462 | JGI IMG/M metagenome (GOLD analysis project Ga0210040, IMG submission 185462) | Groundwater microbial communities from aquifer - Crystal Geyser CG19_WC_8/21/14_NA (SPAdes) (version 2) | ecosystem: Environmental > Aquatic > Deep subsurface > Groundwater | place: USA... | reverse complement strand
TGGTGAACTTCTGGCGCGGGGTGGAGAACCTGGGTGTGCGCCCGCCCGACCGCGTCGATCGCTGGGCGGTATCGCAGGCTGCGCCCTATCGCCGGGTCGACCTGCAGGGGGACCTGCTGCTCGACGATGGCGGCTGGTCGAGCGGTGGGTTTCTGGCGGACAGCCGGGTTGCGGGCACGGTCAAATCCGGCACTCAGCAGCAATGGTTCACCCGCAACAGCCAGATCGCCGGCTGGCAGGGCAGCAACTGGAACATGATGTTCGCCGGGGTCGCCGGTGCGCCCGCGACCAGCTTTCCCGAGCCGCCTTATACCAGCCTGCCCTCGATACCGGTCATCCGGGAGAAGCCGTTCCTGCACATCACCCGCGGCGGCGACTGGGCGGTGTTCGTCCCCGGGCTGCGCCACGATGCATCCGGGCCAAGCTGGACCGCAGGTACCCCGGCCGGGCGATCGGTCCCGCTCTCCAACTTCCTGATCGCGCGCCCGGACACACCGCTTCGCCAGATCAACGCGGCGCTGGCGGCGGGACGGCACCTGTTGCTCACGCCCGGCATCTATCCGCTGGACGAGCCGATCCGGGTCGCGCGCGCCGACACGGTCGTGCTGGGGCTTGGCCTCGCCACGCTGTTGCCGGTGAAGGGCACCCCTGCGCTGACGATCGCCGACGTGCCGGGCGTCAGCATCGCGGGGCTGCTGGTCGATGCCGGCCCGGTCAATTCGCCAGTCCTGGTGGAGGTCGGCCCGCGCGGCAGCCGCGGCGACCATCGCGGCAATCCGACGCTGCTCGCCGACCTTTATGTCCGCGTCGGTGGCGCCACGGTCGGCAAGGCCGAATGCGGGGTGGAGATCAACAGCCGCGGCGTGATCGGCGATCACCTGTGGCTATGGCGCGCCGACCATGGCGACCGCGAGGGGGGCCGCGTCCACACCGCCTGGACGGAGAGCACGGGCGGCGAGGGGCTGATAGTCAACGGCGACGACGTGTCGATGTACGGCCTGTTCGTTGAGCATTTTCAGCGCCACAACACGCTTTGGCGTGGAGAGCGCGGCCGCACATATTTCTACCAGAACGAGCTGCCCTATGACCCGCCAAGCCAGGCGGCATGGCGCGCGGACTCACCGCGTGGCTGGGCGGCGTACAAGGTCGATGACGCCGTTCGCGAGCACGAGGCGACCGGGCTCGGCATCTACGCCAACTTCACCGCCGACCCGTCGATCGTGCTGGAAAGCGGTATCGAGGTGCCCCGCCAGCCGGGCGTTCGCATTGCCAGCGCGACCACCATTTCGCTTGGCGGCGGCAAGGGCACGATTGCGCACGTCGTCAACGATGCGGGTTCGGCGGCGCGGCCCGGTGCCATTCGCCAGACGCTGAGGAGCTATCCATGACCGTTCTTCTTCTCGCGCTCCAGGCAGTAACGCTGGGTGCCACCAACTATGCCGTGGACGTCCCGATGGCGGCGCCCGCGGGCAAGCCCAGCGTCGCGGACGAATTCAACACGCTCGACCTGTCGAAGTGGCGCTTCGACATCGACCGCAACCCGATGGGCTGGCCGAACAACGAGAAGCAATATTACGCCCATGACGACCGGCGTGAGAATGCCCGGATCGAAAAGGGTGCATTGGTGATCGAGGCCCGCAAGGAAGTTCTCGACAAGAAGCGGTTCGCCGATTGGGGTGGGCAGGGCTATACCTCCGCCCGGCTGATCTCGAAGCCCGGCATGGGCTATGGCTTCTACGAAGTGCGTGCCAAGCTGCCGTGCGGGCGCGGGATCTGGCCCGCCATCTGGCTGCTGCCCAATGGCGGCAAATGGCCGGACGAGGGTGAGATCGACATCATGGAGATGGTCGGCTGGGATCCGAACTTGATCCACGCGACCATCCATAGCGGCACTTACAACCATCGCCTCGGCACGCAGCGCGGCGCCCAGAAGCCGGTCGCGACCAGCTGCACCGCGTTCCACAACTACCAGCTCGACTGGCGCGCGGATTCGATCACCATCGGCGTCGATGGCCGCGCTTATATGCGGGTCGTCAACAGGCAGCCCGGCGACAAGGGTGCATGGCCCTTTACCCGGCCCTACCAGATGATCCTCAACGTCGCGGTTGGCGGAGACTGGGGCGGCCAGAAGGGCATCGACGAGGCGAGCTTCCCGCAAGCGATGCGGGTCGACTATGTCCGTTACTGGGCGCGCTAGGCCGAACGGGACGCCGGGCGGGCGGCGAGCAGGGTCAGTCCGCCCGCCAGCGTCAGCGCGGCGAGAAGCAGCATCAGTTTCTCGAAGTCGCGCGGGCTCGCCAGCCACCAGGTGAAAAGCGGCCCGGCGAGCGCGGGCAGGGTGTTGGTCAGGTTCAGCAGGCCGAGATCGCGCCCGCGGTGCCGCACGCTCGGCAGCAGCTGCATGGCATAGGCCGAGTGCAGCGCCAGAAACACCGCCGACCCGATCGCATAGGTGGTGAAGGCGACCGCGCCCTCTAACCAGCTGGTCGCCGCCGCCATGCCGGACAAGCCCAGCGCTGCGGCGGCCGCGGCGGCGAGCAGCACCGGCCGTCTGCGGCCGCTGCGGTCCGACAAGCGGCCCGCGATCAGGGCGACGGGCAGCGGCAGCAGGTAGGACAGGGTGAGCAGGTGCCCCGTCCGCGTCTGCAGCTCAGTGCGCGGCAGATCGGCGGCGATGCTTTCGAAGTAATAGAGCAGGTACAGGAACAGCACGTTGCCCGCGACCTGAACCAGCAGCCGGGCCGCCCAGGCCACCGCCATGTCGCGCGTCCGCCCTGGCAGGGGACGCTCGTCCTCGGCATGGATCGGCGCTGACGGCGGCAGCAGTGCGAGCAGCGGCACGACACAGGCGATCATGGCAAGCGGCACCAGCAGGAACCGCCCCGTTTCGCCCAATGCCGGGGTCGCGACCAATCCCGCCGACAGGCCGGCGGCGACCGGATTGGCGAAGGCCAGCAGCCCGCCGAGCATGCCCTTTTGCGCGTCCGGCACCTCGTCCGCCATCATCGCGATCAGCGGGGCGAGCGCAGCGTTGACCGCGACCTGGAACAGGACCACCGCCGCGATCACCTGCGCTGGCGTGGCTGCAGCGGCGATGCCGGCATAGGACAGCGCCGTTCCGGCGACCCCACCGATCAGCCACCCGCGCCGGCCCCGCCCGCGCGCGACCGATCGATCGCTGAGCCAACCCCACAGGATGTTGCTCGCGCTCGCCACGATTGCGCCGATGATGACGATGGCGGTCAGCACGCCCAGCCGTGCATCGCCGGTCAGGGTTTCCACCTTCACCGGCAGCAGCAGGGTCAGCAGCGGCAGGTACCCAATCACGCCGCCGGCATAGGCCAGCGCGAACAGGATCAGCGTTGCCGTCGAGCGGCGGGGAAGCACGGCGGCAGGCATGGACAATCCGACCCTGCCCGCCGCCTGCGATAACGGCAACCGTTCAGGGCTTGATGAACTGCTCATCCAGCATGGTGGTCAGCATGAGCGAACGGTCCTGCGCGTCACGTGCGACTGCTACGCGATACCGGCCCGGCATGATGTGCCAGCCCGGACGCGCGGTTTCATAGTCGGCGATGACGCGCGGCTCTGCCGTCAGCGTTACCCGGCGTGTCTCGCCCGGCGCCAGCGTTACCCGGCTGAACGCGGCGAGGCGCATGGGGCCGGCCTGCCCGTCACGCGCGACGTAAACCTGCGGAACATCGCTGCCGGCGCGCTTGCCGGTGTTGACGACCTCGACCGAGACGGACAGCGTCTTGCCCCCGGTCACCACCGGATTGCGGTATGCAAAGCCGGTGTAGCTGAGGCCGTGGCCGAACGGGAACAGCGGCTTTTGCCCCTGCCTCTCGTACCAGCGATAGCCGACATCGGCGCCTTCCCGATATTCAACTGGAAAGCTTTGAAGCTGAAAATTCGACGCGTTGGCCGGATTGGCCGCCGCCTGCGCTTCCAGGGAGGTCAGCTTGTCGAGGCCGACCGGGGTGGGGCGGGGCGCCTGGGTCGCGGCGGCGGGGAAGGTGATCGGCAAGCGGCCCGATGGGTTGACCCGTCCGGTCAGCACGCCCGCGATCGCCTCCCCGCCGCGCTGCCCGGGATACCAGGCCTGCACCACGGCGCGTACCTGGTTCAGCCAGGGCATCAGCACCGGCCCGCCCGTCTCCATCACCGCCACCGTGTTCGGCTGTGCCGCCGCCACGGCCGTGATCAATGCGTCCTGGTTATAGGGCAGCGACAGGTCGGGCACGTCCTGCGCCTCCGTCGTCCACTGGGTCGCGAACACGATCGCGACATCTGCGGCCCGCGCTGCTGCCGCGGCCGCCGCCGGATCGCGCCCGTCCACGAAGCTGATCTGCGCGCCCGGCAGTTCCTTTCGCAGAGCCTTCAGCGGGGAGGATGCATGGTAGGTGATGCGGGCAAAGGAGGCCGCGGCACCGCTGGTAAGCGGGATCTCCACGGGCGCTCCGCCGACCGATCGTACCTGGCTCGACCCGCCACCCGACAGCACCCCCACATCGGCGCGCCCGCCGATCAGCACGATGCGCTTGGCCGTGCGGGCAAGGGGAAGCGCGTTCCCCTCGTTGCGCAACAGCACGATGCCTTCCTCTGCGGCGCGCTGGGCAACCTTGGCGTGCTCGGGGTAGTTGATTGCCTGCGCACGGGCCGGGGCAGGGGCGTCGTAGGTCCCCGTTTCGATCAGCCCGGTCAGGTACCGCGCCACCATGTCGTCGATCCGCGCCTGGCTGACCTCACCTGAGGCGACGGCGGCCTTGAGCGGTTCGGCGAAGTAGAGCGCCTTGTCGAGTTCCTGCCCCGATTGTTGGTCGAGCCCGGCATTCGCGGCCTTGACCGTGGAATGCACCGCGCCCCAGTCGCTCATCACCCAGCCGCGATAGCCCCAGTCGCGGCGCAGCACGTCGTTGAGAAGGAACTTGTTCTCGCACGACCAGTCGCCGTTCACCTTGTTATAGGCGCACATAACCGATCCCGGCCGGCCCTTTTCAATCGCGATCTGAAAGGCGAGGAGGTCGCTCATCCTGAACGCCGCCTCTTCGATCCGGGCGTCGACGATCGAGCGGCCGGTCTCCTGTGCGTTGAGCGCGAAGTGCTTCACCGTGGATACGATGCGGTTGGACTGAACGCCCGCAATATGCTCGCCAGCCATCGTGCCGGCGAGCAGTGGGTCTTCGCCTAGATACTCGAAGTTGCGCCCATTCCACGGATCGCGCGTCAGGTTAACGCCGCCGGCGAGCAGGACGGTGAAACGCTTCGCCCGCGCTTCCGCGCCGATCATCGCGCCGCCGGCCCGTGCCACTGCCGGATCGAAGCTAGCGGCGGTGGCCAGGCTGGAGGGGAGAGCGGTGGCGACGTCGCCCCGGCGCTGCTCCACCTGGTTGGCAACGCCCAGCGACGCGTCGCTTTCGCGGACCAGCGGCACGCCAAGGCGCGGGATGCCGTCTATATGCCCGGCCGAAGGGATGAGTTCGTTGGTCGACTTGCCCTTCGCCATGGGCGGGAAAAGCCCGTGCAGCAGCGCGATCTTCTCATCCGCACTCATGCGGGCGACGATCGCGTCGGCGCGGGCGCGGGCGTTCGTCGTGGCAGGTGCACGATCCGCGGCCAAGGCTGGCGCAACGGCGAGCAGCGTGGAGGCGACCAGCGCCGTCTTGATCCTGGTATTCATGGCAATCCCCTCTCGCCGGCGCTGCGGCATTGTTGCGTCCCTGCCACACAGTGGGAACGTTCTCAACCTGCTGTGCCAATGTTAGCGATAACCTGCATCAGGCCGTGTTCCTGCCGCTTGACAGTCCAGATGGGCCCGCGCAGGTGAACGTTCTCACGAAAGCGCGGGTCAGCCGCGCTGGACGTTTTTCAGGGGAGAGGGTTATGCGGGGCTTTACGGCTCGATCGATTTCGCGGTTGGTTCTTGGGGCCTCGACGCTGGCAATCGCCACTGTCCCCGGGCTCGCTTACGCACAGGATGCAGCCAACACGGCCGGCAATCCCGGTCCCGCTGAAACGCAGACAGCTCCCGCTACCGACCCCACCAGCCCGGCCGAAACGACCGAGGATGTTGTCGTCACCGGCATTCGCGCCTCGCTGCGCGCGTCCATCGACCTGAAGCGTGACGCGCAGGGCGTGGTGGACGCGATCTCGGCCGAGGACATCGGCAAGTTCCCCGACACCAACCTGGCTGAATCGCTCCAACGCATCACCGGCGTGTCGATCGACCGTTCCAACGGTGAAGGCCAGTTCGTCACCGTTCGCGGCTTCGGTCCCGAATACAACCTGGTGGTACTGAACGGCCGCCAGATGCCCACCTCCACCATCGGCGACGGCAACGGCGCGCCTGGATCGCGTTCGTTCGATTTCGCGAACCTCGCGTCCGAGGGCGTTGCGGCTCTGGAAGTCTACAAGTCCGGTCGCGCCACCGTGCCGTCGGGCGGTATCGGTTCCACCATCAACATCCGCACTCCGCGTCCGTTCGACAAGATGGGCCTGCGCGGCTCGATCGCGGCTCGCGGTGTCATTGATACCTCGCAGAACGGCAAGAACGACATCACGCCCGAAGTGTCGGGCATCCTGTCCGATACCTTTGCCGACGGCCGTATCGGCGTGCTCGTCACGGGCGCCTACCAGAAGCGCAACTTTTCCGTGAACACCGCCAGCGCTGGGTGGCGCGACGGCTATCTCGGCAACGAGAACAACTGGGGCTCGCTGGCCCAGCCGGGTACGCCGGGCGCTGCCAACATCACCAACCGTCCCGATGCGACGGACGTGTATCAGGTGCCGCAGAACGGCAGCTACGACTTTGCCGATGGCAAGCGTGAGCGCATCAACGGCCAGGCGGTTCTGCAATTCCGCCCGATCGACGAGCTGACGGCGACGGTCGACTACACCTATTCGCGCAACAAGGTGCAGATCCGCGACAACAGCGTCGGCATCTGGTACAACCACGCCAACACGTCGAGCTCATGGACGGACGGCCCGGTCGCCGGCCCCGTCTTCTACAGCGAGACCTTCGGCCCGAATGAGGCAAAGGACCTCAGCTACTCGGCTGCGCTGACCGCGTACCAGACCGAGAACAAGTCGCTGGGCGGCAACCTGACCTGGGAGGCGCCGGGCGGTGTCACCGTGGCGCTCGACGCGCATCATTCCACCGCGCAGTCAAATCCGACCAACAAGTACGGCAACTCCAACTCGCTCGGCACCGCGATCTTCGGTGTCCAGAGCCAGACGCTGAACTTCGACAACGACCTGCCGGTCATGTCCTTCGCCATGCAGCCGGGGATCGACCCGCTGAACGCCGCGCTGATCACGCCAACGGGCAGCGCGTTCCGCAACTCCTACTTCCGCGACCGCATCAACCAGGTGCAGCTGAAGGGTCATTACGACCATGACGGCGGCTTCCTCGACAGCCTCGACTTCGGCGTCCAGTACACCGACAACAAGGTGCGCTCGGCCTATAGCGTGCTCCAGAACGACACCTGGGGCGGCACCGGTGGCGACAGCGCGGCCCAGCGTGCGGCAGCGGCGGCGCTGCTGCCGGACGACATCTTCAAGCTCACCAGCATCCCCAACCTTTTCAAGGGGCTGAGCGGCGCGAATGATCCCAACATCGTTCAGCAATTCTATTCGTTCAACTTCGAGCGCGTGGTCGGGTTGCTCGACAGTGCTTATGGCATCTGCGGTGGCGACGGAAACTGCCTGATCCCGTACACGACCGACTCGCGAGTGCGCGAAAAGACGGTGTCGCCGTATTTCCAGTTCAACGGGAAGTTCGAGCTGATGGGTGGCCCCGGCCACATCATCGCGGGCGTGCGGTACGAGAATACGGACGTTGTCGCCTCGGCCCTGGTGCCGACCCCATCGGGTGCGCGCCAGAATTCGCAGAACGAGTTCAACATCCTGTTCACCGGCAGCGGCTTCACCACCTATAAGGGCAGCTACCAGAACTGGTTGCCGGCGGTCGATTTCGACATCGAGCCGATCCGCAACGTGAAGCTGCGCGCGTCGTACAGCCACACGATTACCCGTGCCGACTATGGCAGCCTGCAGGGCGGGCTCAACCTCGACACCTTGTTCCGGGCGGGCAACGGTGCAGGCGTCGGCGCCTTCGGCAACGGTACGGGTCGTCTCGGCAACCCCAACCTGGTTCCGTACAAATCGAAGAACGTCGACCTGTCAGCCGAGTGGTACTATGGCAACGAGAGCTATTTCTCGGTCGGCTTCTTCCACAAGGATGTGTCGAACTACATCGGCAGCACTCAGGTGAACACGGTGGTGCCGGCGATCACGACGCCGCTCGGCGGGCCGCGGTACCAGGCCGCCATTGCGGCGCTGGGAGCGAACGCGACCTTTGGGCAGATCCGCGACTATATCGGCGCCAACTATCCCGGCAGCGTGGTCAACGGCACCATCATTGCCCAGCCGAACGACCCGTCGGTCAACTTCGTGATCTCCACGCCGTTCAACAGCGACGAGACCGCGGCGGTTGATGGCTTTGAGTTCGCGATCCAGCATAACTTCTGGGACACGGGCTTTGGCACGATCCTGAACTACACAATCGTCAACGGTAACCGTAAGTACGACAACACGCTGCCGTCCACGACGTCGCAGTTTGCGATCACCGGTCTGTCGGACAGCGCCAACGCGGTTCTGTTCTTCGACAAATACGGGTTCCAGGCGCGTGCCGCGTACAACTGGCGCAAGGGCTATCTGGCGGGGGCGGGCACCAACCCGACCTATATCAACACCTATGGCCAGCTGGACGCCAGCGCGAGCTATGCGATCACGCCGAACATCGCGGTGTTCGGTGAAGCGATCAACCTGACCGGATCGGATCGCGGTGGTCACCTGCGGTCGGAACGCAACATCACCTTCGCGACCAAGCAGGACGCGCGCTACTCGGCCGGCGTGCGGTTCACCTTCTAAGGCTCCGGAACGGGCCATCCTCCCGCCGGGAGGGTGGCTATTTCCAGCGTCGGGCGGCACAAGCGGCGTCGCGGCATGTCGCTCGACACATGGCTGAACGGTAGGACGGGCACGGTGAACCAGTCCACGACCCGGGCCAACAACCGGCCCGTTTCCCGGATCGTCATCGTCGGCGGGGGCACCGCCGGCTGGCTGGCCGCGTGCCGGATCGCTGCGGCCGCGGATCCTGCTGCCGAGCACCCGATAGAGGTTACGCTGATCGCATCGCCCGACGTCGCCACGGTCGGCGTGGGCGAGGGCACATGGCCGACCATGCGTGCGACGCTGGAGAAGATCGGGATCAGCGAGGTCGAGGCTCTGCTGGCCTGCGACGGATCGTTCAAGCAGGGCTCACGCTTCATCGGCTGGGCGACCGGCGCCGAGGGTGACGCCTATCTCCATCCCTTCAGCCCGCCGGTGGATGCCGATCCTGTTGCGCTGGTGGCCGCTTGGCAGGCCAAGGCAGCGGGGTGTTCCTTTGCCGATGCCGTAACGCCGCAGGCTGGGGTGGCGCAGCGCCGGCTCGCGCCTCGCCAGCGCTCCATGCCCGATTATGCGGGAGCGTTGAACTACGGCTATCACCTCGACGCGACGAAGCTGGCGGGCCTGTTGGCGCGCCACGCGACCGGGCGGCTGGGGGTGCGCCATTTGTGCGATCATGTGACGGGGGTGGAGCGGGCAGAGGATGACACCGTGCTGGCGGTGCACGCCCGCTCGCATGGCCCGATCGCCGGTGACTTCTTCCTCGACTGCACCGGCCAGGCCGCCCTGCTGATGGCGGACGTGCCTTGGATCGACCGCGGCGGCACCCTGTTCAACGACCGCGCGCTCGCAGTTCAGGTATCGGTGGCGCCCGACAGCCCGATCGCTGCCCAGACCGACGCCACCGCGCACCGTGCCGGCTGGATCTGGGACATCGGCCTGCCGACCCGGCGGGGGGTCGGCTGTGTGTACTCCTCCGGCCACATGAGCGACGACGAGGCTGCCGCGACGCTCGCGGCCTATCTGGGCGTTGCCGAGGTTCCAACCGCACGGCGGCTGGTGTTCCGCTCGGGCCATCGCGAGCGGTTCTGGTCGGGCAATTGCCTGGCGATCGGCTTGTCGGCCGGCTTCCTTGAGCCGTTGGAAGCGTCCGCAATCGTCACGGTCGAGTTGTCGATCGACGCCTTGCTGGCCGATTGGCCAAGCCCCGCGACCATGCCGATCCAGGCGAAGCGGTTCAACGAGCTGTTTCGGTACCGCTGGGATCGGATCGTCGAGTTTCTGAAGCTTCACTACGCGCTTAGCCGGCGTCAGGAGCCATATTGGCGCGATCATCGTGCGCCGGAGACCATGCCCGAACGACTGGCGGAGCTGATGGCCTTGTGGACTCACCGTCCGCCGTGCAGCGATGACCTTCCCATGGTCGATGAGGTATTTGCCGCGGCGAGCTATCAATATGTGCTGTATGGCATGACCGATGCCGTTACCGCGCCGGGGCAGTTCCGGCCTCAACCCGCCCCCAAACTTGCCGCGGTGGAGCAGCGCGCCCGTGCGCTGTCCGCCTCGCTTCCCACCAATCGCGCTTATCTTGATGCGCTGCGGGCCGCCCATGGCTCGCCCGCGCTGGAGCAACAATCCTGATGTCGAAACACGCCATTCTCACCAGCGAGCAGCATCGCGAACTGCGCGTGTCGACCACGCGCGGCGCCGACCTGGGCGATGCCGTCATGTCCTCGCTGATCGTGCCGGACGAGTTTCGTCGCGTGCAGAACGAGTATCCCATCCTGTTTCACCGGAACCTGGAGCGGGACAGCTACACCGCGCTGGCGCTGTTCGGGTTCGAGAATGGCGAGAACCTGTTCCTGGACGGCGACCGTTGGGACGCACGCTATCGCCCGCTCGCGGTTGACATCCAGCCGTTCCTTATCGGGCGTCCCGCCATCGAAGGTGGGGAGGCGCAGGTTCACGTCGATCTCGACAGCCCGCGGATCGCACCCGGTGGAGAGGGCGTTCGCGTTTTCGACGAGGATGGTCGCCCGACACCCTATCTGGAGACGATCGCCGAACAACTGGGGGCGCTGGATGCGGGCTGGCGTGGCAGTGACGACTTCTTCGCTGCGCTGACCCGGTACAATCTGATCGAGCCGCTGACGGTCGATGTGACCCTGGACAATGGCTCCGAGCATCGGCTGGCCGGCTATCACGGCATTGACGAGGACAGGTTGCAGGCGCTGGATGCCAGCGAACTCGGCGACCTGCACGACGCGGGGCACCTGATGCCGATCTTCATGGCGCTGGCATCCTTGTCGAACCTGGCCAAGCTGATTGCGCGCAAGAACGCGGCGGTGGCGCGTGGCTGAAGCCGATCCCGGCCTCTTCTCGCGCGTCCCGAGCGTGCCGGAAGTGTCGGTCGCTGACGCGGCGGACCTCGATGCGCGGCTGCGCGAGGCGACCGAACCATTCGTGGTGCGCGGGCTGGTTGCCGATTGGCCGCTGGTGGAGGCCGGGCGCCGTTCTGGCCGCGACGCGCGCGATTACCTGCTGCGGCGGCGTCGTGACGTGCCCTTCACCGTGTCGGTCGGCGCGCCTGGCACCGATGGCGGCCGGCTGTTCTATGACGATGCCATGGGCATGAACTTCCGCACGCTACGCGCGAAACTGCCGGAGATCTTCGCGCAGATCGATGCTTTGGAAGAGCGGGCGGATGCCCCGCCAATCTATCTGGCCTCCATCGATGTGCACGGCTTCTTCAAGGGGCTGCACGAGGCCAACCATGTCGACCTTGGCGCGCGTGAGCCGATGGCGAGCATCTGGATGGGCACCCGCACCCGCATCGCCGCGCATAATGACATGCCCGACAACCTCGCCTGTGTGGCGGTCGGGCGGCGGCGCTTTACGCTGTTCCCGCGCGACCAGTTCCGCAACCTGTACCTGGGGCCCGTCGACAACACGCCCGCGAGCCGCGCGGTCAGCATGGTCGATTTCCACCAACCCGACTTCGAGAGCCATCCGCGGTTCCGCGAGGCGCTCGCGCACGCGCAGGTGGCCGAACTGGAGGCGGGCGATGCGATTTTCGTGCCGTCCATGTGGTGGCACCACGTCGAGGGGCTGGAGCCGTTCAACGTCCTGGTGAACTATTGGTGGAAGGAAACGCCGCGCTGGCTGGGCGTGCCGCAGGATGCGCTCAACCACGCCATGCTTGCCATCCGCGACCTGCCGGCCGACCAGAAGCAGCACTGGCGTGACCTGTTCGACTATTATGTATTCAACAATGGGGATGACGTGGTGAGCCATATCCCGCCAAATGCGCGCAGCGTGCTCGATCCGCTGACCCCTGAAAGCGCCGGGCGTTTGCGCGCGTATCTGCTCGGGCAGCTCAGCCGATGAGCGGCGGAGAGGGGCGGTTGCGCCGCATCGTGGTCGCAGGCGGGGGCACTGCCGGATGGATGGCCGCTGCCGCCATTGCGCGCACCATGGGTCATGCGGTGGAACTCACGCTGGTCGAGTCCGACGCGATCGGCACGATCGGGGTTGGCGAGTCCACCATCCCGCCGCTTGCCATCTACAATCGCCTGCTCGGCATCAACGAAGCCGATTTCATGCGGGCGACGGGCGCCACCTTCAAGCTCGGCATCCTGTTCAACGGCTGGAAGACGGAGGGTTCGTCCTACTTCCACTCGTTCGGGCTGACCGGGAAGGACCATTGGTCCGCCGGCTTTCAGCATTTCTGGATGTACGGGCAGAGCAAGGGCCACACCCAGTCCTACGACGATTATTGCCTGGAACTGGTGGCCGCGATGCAGGGCCGGTTCGCCCACCTGCCCAATGACGGCACCAACTATGCCTATCAGCTCGATTCTGGGCTTTACGCGCGCTTTCTGCGGAAAATGGCGGAGGCCGACGGCACGAAGCGGGTCGAGGGCCGCATTGCCCGGGTCGAACTGGACGGCGAGAGCGGCGACATCGCCGCGCTGCATCTCGATTCCGGGCAGCGGATCGAGGGCGACCTGTTCCTCGACTGCACCGGCTTTCGCGCGCTGCTGATGGAGGGTGCCCTTCATACCGGGTTCGACGACTGGACCCACTGGCTGCCGTGCGACAGCGCCATCGCTGTGCAGACTGACAACGTTGGCCCGCCCATGCCCTATACCCGCGCCACCGCGCACGACGCGGGCTGGCAATGGCGCATTCCGCTGCAACGTCGGACCGGCAACGGCATCGTCTATTGCAGCCGCTACCTTGCACCCGACGCCGCGCTCGAGCGATTGCTGGCCAATGTCGAGGGGCCAGTGCTGACCGAGCCCAACCGCATACGCTTCACCACCGGCGTCCGCCGCCAGCAATGGCACCGCAATTGCGTCGCGATCGGCCTGTCGGGCGGGTTCATGGAGCCGCTGGAATCGACCAGCATTCACCTGATCCAGCGCGCGGTGCTGCGGCTGATCCGGATGCTGCCGCTGCGCCAGGTGTCGCCCCGCGACATCGCCGAGTTCAACGACCAGCAGTTCCAGGACATGGAGCAGATCCGCGACTTCCTGATCCTGCATTATTGCGTGACCGACCGGCGCGACAGCGCGTTCTGGCGGCATGTCAGCTCCATGCCGATCCCCGACAGCCTGACCCAGAAGATCGAACTGTTCCGCGAAACGGGCCGCGTGTTCCGCCGCAACGAGGAGCTGTTTGCGGAGAATAGCTGGATCCAGGTCATGATGGGGCAGGGCATCACGCCCCGGGCCTGGCACCCCGTTGCCGAAAAGCTGCGCGACGATGAGCTCGACCAGTTTCTCCGCTCGATCCGGGAGCAAGTGGCCCGTACGGTCGCGACCATGCCCGACCACGGCACCTATGTTGCGCGCTATTGCGGCGCGGCGCGGGCGGAAGCTGCCTGATGGCGCGTCGTCGCCAGGCGGTCACGATCAAGCACGTCGCCGCCGATGCGGGCGTGTCGCTGCAAACAGTCAGCCGCGTGATCAACAAGGAACCGAACGTCCGCCCGGAAATGATGGCGCGGGTGCAGGAGGCGATCGAGCGGCTGGGCTATGTCCCCTCGATCGCCGCGCAGCGGATGGGCGGCTCGCGCTCCTACCTGATCGTCGCTCTCAACGATCGCGAGCGCACTATCGCGGGCTGGCGCAATCACGAGGGCACCGACTGGGTTGACCAGATGCTGCTCGGCGGGATGCTGAAATGCGCGGAGCACGGCTACCGCCTGATCGTGGAGCTGGTGGATACGCATAGCGACCATATCGAGCGCGAGCTGTCCGCCGCGCTCGCCGCCTTGCAGCCCGACGGCGTGATCCTGACACCGCCGCATTCGCAGAACCCGCTGATTACCGGGTTGCTGGAGCGCGAGGGGATCAGCTTTGCCCGCATCGGCTCACTGGCGCCGGGGCAAGGTTTCGCGCTGACCATGGGCGACACAGGGGCGGCGGAGATGGCGACCGATCACCTGTTCGCCCTGGGCCATCGCCGCATCGGCCTGATCGCCGGGCCGGACGAATATGAGCTGAGCGCCTGGCGCGTGGCGGGCTGGCGCGCGGCGATGGCAGCGCATGACCTGCCGACGGACGACCTGATGTTCCAGGGCGACTTTTCCTATGAATCGGGGCGGCAGGGGGCGGAAGCGCTGCTGGAGGCGGGTGCGACCG
>Ga0210040_10006449_pt1 | contig 14601 bp, 13 predicted proteins | sample CryGeyCG12114_NA_FD_185462 | JGI IMG/M metagenome (GOLD analysis project Ga0210040, IMG submission 185462) | Groundwater microbial communities from aquifer - Crystal Geyser CG19_WC_8/21/14_NA (SPAdes) (version 2) | ecosystem: Environmental > Aquatic > Deep subsurface > Groundwater | place: USA... | reverse complement strand
TTTATTCAGTTGCAAACTATTTTTAACTTTAGGTATTCATTGCAGAGACTTACGACACTATAATACTTTGACTGGCAGGGAGGCATAAAACTATAAGTAAGATATTAACTGGCTCCCTCATGCTAATAGAACTTGTGTACCAACCTACTCCAATTAGTCCAACCAAGTGTCGACGATTTACCTTTTAATAAATCAAAGTCAGCTGTTTACATTGCGTGTTAATTAATGTAAAATACATACGTTTTTCGAAGATGAAAGGAGAGATGTGGGATATTTTGGCACAGCACAGTAAATCAGGCTTCGCTTTCATGAAACCTAAGTAACTAAAGCACAGACAACTTTATGATATGACAGCAGGCAGTCTGTCTCAAAAATACATCATTAGCTGTTGCCATGATGTGTCTTCAGTTTCTATTCAAATCAAATACTATTCTATATACCTTGTTCAAATGTTACATCCGCTGCAAATAGCAGCTAGCAGGCTTGGGAGAAGTGTAAGCACAAAATATAATATAAACTGCTTGTTAAACAGATGCAAGCATGTAACGGTAGAGCAAAATAAACGTGAAAAACAGGCATTTATTAAAAAAGCTGATCCGCCTAAAATTTCAATTTTAACTATTAATGAACTTGAACGTTGGAAGCCAAAAGATTTTTTATTTTGCCTGAAAATTACAAAAGCCGAACATAAGGGTTCTCATTTCTCAGATTTGACTGATCACATTCGCCTGAATATATATCGATTGTTATTAAACATTAAAAATTTGACCCTTCGAATTTCAAGAAAATTGTCGAATGATTTTGCTGATATATTGAATTCTATACCCACAAATGGTCTTAAGTATGTACACAAATTTTCAATCCGATCCGCTCAGCTGTTCGTGAGTTATGCTGCTGACGGACGGACGGAAATGACAATGCACGTTTTAATATGTTAGCTACAGCTGCAGCTATGAGACGCAAGTTTGTATCGTTTGTGTGCTACCTCAGAAAATCCGTAATGCCCGCTGGATTTCATATTCTGATGAATGAGCGACAAGACTTCGAATTAGATAGTTGCTCCAGGTCTGCGCTGTATAAAATACGTAAGTCGCTTGGCGTTGGTGCACAAAGGAAGCATTACAAACCAGACAAAGAAAGAAAACTTGAAAATATAATATCATAATTGGATTGAACACCAATAATTTGACTCTCAGTCCATCGTCCCAACTACTTTTCATATCCTGGCTGTTGTAATAAGTAAAAACTAATTTCATGGAAAATTCAATTATTTTGCGATAGAGATAGCTGGATAGCTTGAAAAATGTCCCGAAACTTTTTAGCAGGAATCCAAAACATAAGCCCTCAATACAAAGGGTTAAGCGTTTTCCGCAAATCAAATTTTCGTAAAAAATAAAGAATCGATTCTCAAAATTGTGGGACGAAGCATGGACGAAATTATAAAATCAGAAGACCCCATTCATACTTTTTTCAGCCTACCTCGCCCGTGTTAAATTTTAAAAATGCTTTGGCGATTAGTAGAGTTCTTAACTGTATTAATAGTTTGCTCAATTTTGGGAACCACAACAAAAGAAATTAATACATGCGTAGTCATGTTCCACAGAATTGTTAGTCAGTAAAACGCCGGCTGCATTTTTTAATTAACATTGAGATGGTGTATAAGTAAATTAACATTGTAGTTTAATCTATTCCCATCGATGCAGTTCATAACATACCTACACGACCTAACCATTACACATTTATGATGTTTAGCTATTTTAATCAATCCCAATCAAAGTTTTGAAGTCAAATTTGATCAAACCATTATTTGAAAAGCTATTGTAGGTCGCTTTGGCTCTATAAAATTATTTACTGCCCCAAAAATCAGTAAATTGTTCAAGCAAGTGATAAAACTGGCCAATCATTTACCCGGAAACACTCACGGAAGTTAAAATACTGCAGCAGCAGCAAACATATTCATCATATTAGTAGTGTATATCAGCTAAACATACACACGATACAGAAAACTCATACTTGAGAAAGTGGGCTGCTATCAATCACCAAATGAAAAAATGCTGGTATCAATAATACTTCTCTAATAATATAACCAAAAAATACATGAATGAAAGCATTTTTGAAACACTTTCTGGTAAGGTAGTTAGTTATAGATGCATTATAGAAGCATGCTTTAATTTATTGTTGCAACAATACTTGTAGGTATGCGCTTGAAAAAGAAGAAACTGATTATAAAAAATTCTAGACTTTTCATCATGAAAACTAAAAGATTGATGTCAGATTCTATGGATATAAAAGGATCACAGGAATCCTTGATATCATACTCTTTACAACTATTTTAATCAGCTCACAAAAAGCTACGACCATTAGCCTCTTTTGTGTACTTTTTTCTACAATTAATCTTCAAAAATAATCTATCCGTACTCACGTAACAAAAAAAGCTGTCTTAGCATCAAAACTCTTCATGAATTTCCGCTCGGAAAATATTTATCTGTACACTACCCAATCAATAAAACATGTGGATCTGGATTTTGAAGAAAAAACAATCCAGTGTTTGACTTGAATATTTCATGGCTAGGTAAGCGCACAAAGCAGTGGAACTAACTTCATATAACACAGCAATAGTGTTTGCCGACATGAAATCACACAGGATGATACATAAAACGGAAGGAAAAAAAGACAAGGACACTGGTCCGAGATTAAATTGTTCTTCTCCAAGGACTTTTCCCATCGATCCCTCTTCCTCAATTTTGGAGTTTCTTTTCTACGTTTGTACTGCATAATGCAAGGAGAGTTGAGCTTTTGTGTTGTAAAGTGATAATGCTATTGTACTACATACTATGTGTTGTACAATTTCCATGTTGCTGGTTACTGACTACTGCTGATTCATTCTCTACGTGTAATAACACTAGTTAGCTCGTATAAGGGCATAAGTTGACTGCGGATGGAGCAATACTGAGAATATATATGTTAGCTTTCACCAGGATGCGAAGGTCAGCTGTACAATGTTCAAGTAAAAGTTACAAAGATTTCGTCATGTACATATGTTGACCAGATTTTTTGCGAGTAGTGAGTACTGCTCTACTAACTTGCTGTCGGTACACACACGTCACAATATGAAATTAGATAGCATGTTTTTTTCTGTGTAGGTTGTAACATGTGTTGTGAGGGAGGATCAAAGATCCAGACTTGAGACAGATTAGATGCACAACAATAGGAAGAAAACAGGAAACATAACACATGAACTTGGAGCATTACATTATGTTGCAACTCACTTGATTTCTCCAATGACTTAATGAGATGGATTAAATGGAAATTAAAGGAAAGTTTTAGCTGAGTACTTCAAAAAGATTGGTTGGTTTCATTGTAACAATATAAATCTTTTTGATCTAACGTTGCCTTTAACCCAGAGAAAGGTTCTTTTGAATTTTAGAGTACATGCTAAATATGTAATGTATAAAAACAGGCGTATGAGTCTAACGAGAGTTCCAAACCCGGTTTTTATAATACATATACCAAAAAAGGTCAGAGTATTTTCCCATTCACACAACTGAGATCAAACAAAATGTTTTTGTCATTAGTTTATAATTGGAGTCCTAGGTTCATGGTACATTATATTGTGTCAAGTATGGAGAATAAAGTGGAAAAAACTACTTGGAAGTGAAAAGGAGTATTGCTGAAAATGCATTATTACATACGCAACGCAATTAAAGTTACTAACTATACAGACACAAGTATTTTTCTTCAGTTATCTAGAATTTAATTATAAATCAACTCACTGTATTACCTAATGGACCATTTCCAACAGCAAACATTATCCTATCTTAGAAATACTAACAAAAACGATAAAAACAACTTACTTTTTTGAACACACCAAACTGCAATCCAATTTAATCCCCTGGAACACACCACACAACAAAATAATTCAATCCTCCAAATTGTTCACAAACTGATCAAATCACGTGTATCACCTCAACTCACAAACTCGATTACACCAGCTCTGTAAACTGCTCATCCTATAGCTATTTTCATTTTTTTCGCAAAATAGTATTAATACTTTATATAGTTAATATATATACTTTAAATATGGTTTAGTCTCACGTCACCTCACAAAAATGGCAGTCAGCTAAACAGTACTAATCAAAATAGAACACAGTGGAAAACACGAAAACAAAAAAGTGTTCACAGCTAGCGCAAACACACAGGAACGTAAAACCTAGAAAAACCAGATGAGCTCTTCGAGAGAACAAGACTATGAAAAATTTGAGTCAAAGTCATTTCCTCAAATGATGTGCTGATCAATGTGGAGAAAGTATATATACTCCAGTAGTGACTCGAGTCATCAAAAGAAATGTATACCTTGCGTACGTACGCAAGTAAAGCTCTCCCAATCCTTCCTATGTTTTCTCTCTACATACTACAATGTGCTTTCAATTCATTCCGAGTTGCTTACTTGCACATATTTCTCCTTTCCTAATATGATGATCATCATAACTGTACACGTTTTTACAACAAAGTCAGGACCACAGTTGAAAGCCCACCTGATGTGTTTTGAAGCTTATTGAAATGTTAAAAGCTTTTGTCTTGTTTTCCTGCCAAGGTTATAGGGTTTTGCTTGGGTCAATTGCGGTATTTCTGTTCGTAGGAGCTTCCAAAACCATAAATATATATATGTACGAGCATGAGACTATACACTAAGGGTATAACTGTGGTGTGGTACCCAATGTGTGCTAAAAAGAATGTGTCTCTGGTGTGTTGACTATTCTGGAGGAAGGGAAAGTGAGCGAGGCAGCAGGTTTGCTCAACGTCATTCATAGTTACCTAGGTGAAAGTATTGATCGACACAGTAGAGCCAGATTTTGGTGAAAGTAGCGGAAGCTTTGCCCCCAAAAAGTTGTTATTACCGTCAAGTATAAAAGTAGTAGTAGCTACAAACGTGTAGTGTGTGCAGGAATTTGGCGCATTAAGTGAAGGAGCACTTTTGAGTCTGTAGAAGCTAAATGCGCATTGCAATGCAGACACGAAAGATGTGTAGCGGCTTTTGTATGATGAATTATAGTTAGTTTTTGTAAGTAGAGAGTTAGTTAATTAGCATGTACTTTGTGACTAAAAAAATGAATGGTTAAAATGGGCTGAAAGAAATTTATTTGTGGATTTGTTTGGGATTAAGTAAAATGTTAAGAAATGTATTTTTCCAGCGATTTGAGGAGTCATTTTATCAGGCTAGTGAGTGAGAGTTGATAATTTTTCTAGTCAAGATAATTAGTTAATCAGCAAGGATAATTTGAAACTGTTAGTTAATTCTAGTTGACATCAAATTAATTATTAATAATTTTGAAGTAATAAAGCAATTAATTGGCCCAAGAAGTCTTTTAACTAAATAAAAAGGAATGTGAGCAAAGTTTTCTGAAGCAATGAGATTAATTAGGAGCATCTGCTTGGCAATTACCGGCGTAGGCTGTGTTTTTTATCAACTTTATGATCATGAAAAAAACAGATCACATGATGACATTAAGTTTATTCCTAACTACTGTCCGTTTCAATGAAATACGGAGTAACTTTTTTCAATGGTAACCTGGCAGAGTTTGTTTATCATTGAGCAAAAAATAAATAATAAATAATAATGATAAATTCGTCTTAATCTCATCATGGGGACTTAAAACGTAGAACATATTTTGGTTGCCGAGGCAATTTTTACGAAATTTGTCTTTTTCACGGTGATCATCCAACAAGCCTAGATAGCCAATTTAACATTAGGAACTCCGTATTTCATTGAAACGGACAGTAGTAGGCGTTTTATGACATTTCGTTTCTTCCTCTTGACTTGTGTTCTTCCAAGATGAATAATGTTTGACGTCACTACTTTTACCCGTTGTGCTGAAGCAATAAATTGTTTGCCAATGTCCTCTGAGGGGATTTCAAATGTTTTTATGTGTTTAGGGTATTTCAATCTCAAGCTGAGGAGCGTCATGTTTTTGTAATGTAATACATGTTTAACTTTCCCAGATGAACTAACTATGAATGATCAGAACAGATCATTAAAATGACTTGGGGCTAGCATGAAGTGTAACTATAGCCCACTGCGTGGAAGGCACAGTATCAAAGTATGAATGAATGAAAAGACTATTTTATAAACTGGCTTACTCAGGTTTATACGATCACCCCCAATGTTACTTTAAAATCAAGCTTATGCATAGTTCCTACAGCTGAAAACCTTAAACTAACTTATGTGAATAAGCCCATTCAGAATTTAGTGTAGGATAGAGACTATAGAATCATTCAATTTACTTTTCAGAACGAATGGACGAGTATACTGCCTGAAGGACCGTGCTGTATTTGGAATGTCCCCGAAATTAAAAAATGCCAAGGTTCATCTCTGTATTTAAGGTTTCCTACAATTTGCATTGTGCATGGTTCTGAAAGCATATCAACATAAACAGTGGAGAATGAAAAAGTACAAAGCTACCAAGTACAAACGACTAACTAGAAATGTAAATCCTCATAGCCCTCTATTGAGGGAAAGCGCAAGCATTCTATAGTTTATATGTACTGTTTTTGTCAATAGAAGAATACATTATTACTCCCGATCCGGGTTTTTGACGTGAATCTGGGTGTCATCTAAAACAGTTTGATGCAGTTTTTTTCACACCAAATACTTAACTAATCTTGCTTTTGGTTCATTATTTAACGAGATCAACCAAACAATAATGTATGCTTTCCTTGTTGGGCCTCAAATTATCATAGTGCTCTGACTGCGGCGAGTATGAACAAATGTGAACCCAAAAGGCACAGCACTTGCATTGGTTGAGTACCTACAAACATATTTGATGATGTGACAGAGCACAACACTTAATTTTTAAGAACCATCATAGAAATCACAGAATTCAGTCGTCTTCAATCTCTCTCTAATTTAATTGCAGAAGATTGTGGTGTGCTATTTGTGAAATGGGTTTTGGAGAATAGTTGTGATTGAGGAGATTCGCAGAAAACTGTGATACTTAAGTCGGCTTAACTAAACTAGTAAATGGTCAATCCTTAAACGACAAAAGTAAGGTATGTAATTAGGTACGATTCGTATGGTTGATCATGTTTTTACTTTTTCAAATATTTATTTCAACACAATTTCACTTAATTCGCTCCTTTTCGGGGCCGATTACAAATCGGAAGTAAATATTTTTGTAGGTTGTAAACAATAAAGAATTTTTTTACTAAGGGTTTCGTGCAATACCAACCAATACACCGGCTCAGGTTCCTAATACGGGTATAAAAGCTGGAAAGTGTATCATATAGGCATCCTGAAATTCTTGTCAACGAAGATAAAGAATATAAACTAGCAGTCCGTGATAACTACAGACTTAGTGAACATGGGATTAAACAGCTTGCAGGTAGTGAAGATTTATGTTGTTTTTGAGGCTGTTATTTTAGAAATCTGTTAGACAATTTTAATGAACTGTATTTTTTTTTGCAGTCGCACATAGCTCCAAACATAGTAAACTCTTCGGAAGTTGTTGATCTCTTGAAACTATCCAGGAATCGATTTCGTAAACACGGATTGCCTTTGAAGCTTGTTGTTGATGGAGAGTGTTGTCTGGATCGTCTGTATGGAGGATTCTATCCTGGTAGGAACAAATTGAATAACTAAACTATAGTTTGGTTTCAATAATAGTCTTATGCATTGTGTTTATTGTGTTCATAGTTTTCAAATTATCAAATTAGTGAATAATTTATTGCAGACTGGGTTTGTGGTGGTCAATGGGATCGAATGTACGGATTCCTTCAAAACTTTGCGTCGGTTGTGCAAGGTTCCAACTTGGATTTAGTTATATTTCTCAATGGAAGCTTGGAACCTGAGAAGTTGCATTCTGAATGGAAGAAGAATCAAGAAGACACTTTTAAATTGTTAGATGAAATCAATCGACATGTAACTTTGAAAAGAAAACCTCCTCCTAAAATATGGTGGGTTCCACCTGCCTATTTGCGGTCTGCTGTCAGATTGGCGTTCAGGACTTTGAATGTTAAAGTGGTATGGATTCTTGTTTCAGTCCTATTTATCATTAGCATATACATAATACCCTGGTTAATATTTGAAAATATGATTCCTTTTTTCTTTTAGATGTGTTCTTTGGAAGATCATCACAAAGATATAGTTCGGTTCACCCAAAGAAACAGTTTCAACGGTATTATTGCCGATGATCTAGATTATCTCATTTTCGATACTCAACGTTACTTTTCAGCTCAGAAACTGAAGCTTACTTTCAAGGTAATAAATTAATTCATTCCATGAAAATTGAAACCAGTTTTCGCTTGTGTTCTAAAACATTTATTATCATATTATGTATGGTTTTACAGGGATCTTTGGAGACTGTTGAAGTTAAAATTAAAAAAGTTTTTGACAGCTTTGGTCTTTCGAAAGATAATTTTGTAATATTTGCGGTTCTGCTTGGAAACCACATATTGAGTGAGAAGGATCTAGTAGATTTTTTTACAGCACTTGGTGTTGACACTGATTCAAAGGTTAGACGGGTTAGACTATCAAAGTTCATTTTATTGTTCCAATTTTTTTTAGTCTAATAATTTTTCATTATTCATTATAAAGGTTTTTAATTTAATCCTTACATCGAAATTTGGCTTTGACAGACTTCTTTGATTGAGAAAGTGTCTCAATTTATCCGTGAATTGGAATCCACTGAGCCACAAAAGCTATCCGAAGCTGTGGTCGCTAAATGCAAGACTATAAAACCTGCGGGTGATACCAAAACTACTGATGAACTGGCTGATAAATTGATCAGATCCTTGCAGTATTATTCTGATAAAACTCTTGCCAAAACTAATTTGAATGCCAATCAAGCCGGAAAAAATAAAGCTGGCAAACGTAACGAGTCCTCGAAGTCTGTTAAAGTTACTGGCAAAAAAATTGTTGAAGCAACATCTAGCTGTGATAAACCGGAAGTAAGATATACTCTTATTTATGCCATGTATATGTGGTGTGGAGAGTGTGGACAGCCTTTTTTTGGGACGAAAAAATATTTTTCTGCTAGCTTGGGCATTTGGAATATATTCCACCCCCGAAATGGAATAAAAAATTTTCTTCTATCTTGCAGAGCATCGTTGAAACCGGACCGGAAAACGTTACTAGTAATGGGACCAGCAAACCTACAGCGACTGAATCTGCTAATAAATCGTCGTTAAGTGATTTGATTTACAGAGTAAATCCGGACATAGAAAGCACTGCAATGACTCGTCATAAAACTGGACTCATGTCACCATACGTTTGCCAAATCCTTCAACATGTATGTAATATGCATCAGTGTTAGTTCATTATTATTATGCGAGGAGACCAAAAAATAACTTTGGTAATTTTTTTTTCTAGCGTGAAATAAAATTGCCTGCTATTTTGCAAGACACCAAAGATCTTATTGAGCTTCCAAATGCGCATGATCTGTTCCGTCCGTTGAGGCAACGAGTTTATGCCATTTTGTTCAATCTTCACCACTTGCAGTTTCTTGCAAAACAAAGGAATGAGAAGATTCCCGTTATTGAAGTCAAAGAAACTTACTACTGTGCTAAAAACAAAAAAGTGGAGACCAAATTAGTTCAAGCTGTGGAGCTTGGATGGGGTGTCCCTACTGTTGAGAGGCTGTGGCTTGGGTAATTATGTAGGCATTTTCCTTTCAAAATTATTTCATGCTATTCTAGATGGTTTTAGGCTGACTCCAATGTGTATGTAATGTAGTGATAAAGAAGAATGTAAAAGAAAGCGAATTAAAGCGTTCCTAACGATGATGAGATCTGACAAACCCGAAATTATGGACTCTACTTGTGTCCCTCAACAAATGATTATACTAGCCAGTGTTCTCAGGTAAACACTCCTTTGTAATTCGTGTATTTTGCAGTATGAAAATTCTTGATGGATGATGATTCTATTTGGATTTCTTTATTTAGATTTATTCTCTCGACTGAAAGAAAACTAATTCGGCAATCAGAATTGGAAGCTTTTGTTGCCCAAGCTTATATTCAAGACTTGACGGACCCAAATATAGCGCAAGATATTGAGGTATAGATTCTGGATTATAGTTGTCTGAACTGAATAATATTTAAATAGTTGGTGTATGTTTACTTTGGTTTTCTCGGCAGATTACAAATCTCTCTATGAGAGGGGTTCATTTGTCTCATCTTTTCATGGAAGGAGTGGACATGGCTCTGCTTGCAAACGACGCTTGTGGTGCCCCAGTTCCGTACATGCTCTTCTGTCCATGGTTTTTCTTCAATGGGAAAATTTTCAACTACGTCATGGAGCAGCAAGCAGTGGGGAAAACTGTAGCTGAGATATGCGGTTACAAAGTTGATTTAATGTATAGAATAAATCAAATGAAAGGCGCCATCACTGAGGGCATAAAAGTTCAATTTGCGCCTCCAGCCAATCCGCCGCCGCTGTTTAATGGCAAGGAGTGAAATAATGCATATCTAATGAAATAAAAAGTAATTGAAAGAAAATTTTATTTAACTTTGTACTTTAATTTTTAGGTCCACCATTATCGAAATCTTTAGGATCCGGGTCCTCCCGCTCTCAACTTATGCAATCCTCTTACGCGAATTCAAGGAATCAAGGGTCATCGTATAGCTCCCCTTTTGCATTTTTGTCAGCCTCCAACTCAAACTTTGCCAATAATACTAGTAGGGGTCGATCAACTAGCTCATCTTACTTGGAACATCTAGAAAGCCAGAATCCTTTTACGCTGGCGTTGGAACAGTCTGAAAACGACAGCTATTATAGTGCTCCGTTCGGAAATCATGGCTATTCATTTCCTCCTCAAAGGGCTCACATTTCTATGACTCATGCGGCTCCGTTGATGCCGGATTTGTCGGCTGCAAGTCGACACAGACGTGTACAACCCCGTGGAGGTCATTTAGAAGTGGCTGGCATGATTGTTGGCAGCTGGGAAGGAAATTATGGTACCAGAAATGAAAGGAATTCTAGTGGATTTTATGGAAATAGCGATCCAAACACTGTAACTCGTGTTCTAAGGAATCCTGGTCCAAGGGGTGCTGTGCCAGGGATTGGCTACCAAAAACCGGAACAGGTACATATGTATAATGTAATTAATAGAAATGGATGGTTTTTATGAAAGCGGAATTGTAATTTTAAATCTTTATTTTTCAGCTAAACTCGTTGTTTGACCAAATGCATATTTCAAATAGAGGCAAGGGACCTAATAATCGCTATGGGTCTCAGCCTGCAAATCCGTGGAGTCAAAAACGCAGTGTTGCCAAAACACAGGTAACATTTGATCAATTTTTATGTGATATGACTACACATGGCGATGAAGAATTGAAAAAATGAAATGTGAACTTGAGTTTGTGACAATTTTGAATTTTAGAAAAAATCTATCATGAAGAAAAACAAAGGTGCAACAGGCCAATCAGGCGCTAGTCCTGCCGGTACAAGTGGTGAATCTTCTTCAGTTCCTAACAATAAAAATAGAGGGGTCACTTTTAGAGACAGTCCAAAGATAATTAAACGGTATAGATAAGCTGAGCGTCTTTCATTTCTATCACGCATTCGGTTTTTGATCTTATCATGGTATGGTTTTGTGAATACAGAGAAGAAAATGGACAAAAAAATGGCGGGCATTTAATTGCTGAAAATGCCCATTTGCCAAGTGGTCTGATTGAATGAAAAAATGATCTAGTCAACTTTCCGTTTATGAATATGAGACAGGTGATTTGAAAATACAATTGCAGAATATTCAGTTGGGGTAGTGGGTGTCATTTGCCTTTTTTAATCCAAAAAGCAATCCCAAGAAAAGTCGGAAGGTGACGCAGTCTACGCTTGAGTTATATTTATTCTTCTTCTGTATCTACCTACAGGCCAGTTTTGTTAGCGTTCTTTTTTGTAATTTTGTTATTTTTGATCCGGTGTTGATTTTTGTTGCGAAAGTGTTTGCGTATATATTCGGAATCGATAATTGGATCGGGAGGTAAGTGCTAGATCGTAACATATATTAAAATTTTGTATCTATCGTTAAACTTGTAATTTAGGACGTCAACTCCAAAGATTATCCATCAATACAGCTCCATTCTAGCAGCATGAAACATTAAAAAGTAAGTAAAAATGCTGCATTGGACAGAAAATCAGTGTTTGAAGTTCAAACAAACTATAGGCTATTCATATCATCATTTCATTACTGATCACTGATCATTTTTCATAGCTATGTAAACCATAGGTGCAGGGTATAACCATTCTTTACCGTTATAAACTTTAGACTTAAATTGTTCGTTATGCAACCAATGAATCACATATTTTGAAGATTGGTATGTAGGTCAGCAATGATCAGTTTATGTTTTCATATGGTCAACCATTTAATGTAGATTCACAATAATTAACTCCGTTTGAAAAAGTTTGCAAAAATGTTTCTTTTAAGTTGAATAAATAAAGAAGAAATCCAGAACCATGTCTTTGACTGGAATCTGTACGTAGGAATTGTGAAGATTTAATTCGTAGATTAAACTTTTGTTGTGTAGACGTGTTTAGTATTTGATATTTTGCAGAAATTCTACATGTATTGAATTTATGGTGTAGTTGCACAGGTACAGTTTAATGCCTAGTGCTTGTATGCTTTGCAATCGCAGAGCTAGTTTATGTAGAAAACATTCTATTGTACACTAGATAAAACATGCTATTTATCAATCAGAAAAGTGTCGAAAATCTTGATTAACACTGTAGGATTTTCTCACACTTTTAAAGTGGAGAAACAAAGTTATGTAGTGTAAAACTTTGATTGTGAAATGAAACATTAGATAATTCTTTGAAACTGTTAACTTTTCATGTTAGATTCCTGATTGCAACAGGAAGTATGAATGTCTTAAATCAAAAGCACCATGCTAGATTAATTTCCTCCCAGATGAATTTACACAGTGAACCCAAGTTGGATTGTTATTATCATCTTCAATGTATTTAAAATCTTTGCACAAAAGCTTCTCTTTTCTTATACATGATTCTTTAGAATTCACTCTCATGTTATTAGAGTTGATTAATAAACTTGTGTATTGGTGGATTAAATTGTATTGACTTTATATTATTTATTGGTAAACAATAATTCTTCAGTCTGCTTGTTTGAATCTCCAAATAATGCATTCAAATTTCAGAATATTGCCTTCATGGGCTGAACTTTGTTTTGCATACTCTAGCTGGTGAAAAAGTTGTGAATGTAAATAATATTAAACACTTTTTGTCGGTCTCGTGACATACAAAATGCTTGCGGCTACATGTATCAGCGGTTTTTCTTCTTCCTCTCGCGTTTTGTTTTCCTCTGCTTATGCCTCGGAGAAATGTGAGGACTATTTTGATCCGAAATAGATCGCTCATCTTCACTTACATCAGAGTCCTATGAAAAAAAATGAATTTTTGTCTAGGGTGTATTTTCCTCGCACTCTGTATAAAATTATATTGTCGTTTACTTACGTTGAAACAATCGGATTTGTTGTCAGGCATTATAATGACAGCGCCAATGCACACTAGCTGGAAAACTGCTCCAAAAAAGAGTCCATAGCGCAGCAATGTGTCAATAATATCTTCCTGCATATTTAGTAGCTGAAATTTTAGTAATTCTTCTAGAGACAAATTAATATTCCTCTGCAAGAGTTAGTTGAGAAATCACTAGCCGAGCTGCTTTTCTTGAAAGTTTGTAACTTTTTGGCTCTGTTGACTTTTGTACACCTGCAAATACCAAAAGTAAAAGGTTTTCATTGCTCATTACAGCCATTTTTGGAAAGCAGTGGCATTTAAGAGAAAGCTACGTCTCATATTGTCGTTTTTGGAATGCATCGTCTCTGCTTTCTCTTGATAGCGTAAGTGGGCCTATAGAGTCACTTTATTTGCTCTACTAATTGATATTAGCAAGCAAAAAGCTTCAATGATAATAATAATCTTAATCCTAAAAAATACTTTCCAACTGTAATAGGTAGTGTGTGCGATTTTAAAGACTATTTTTCAGCTCTGATTTGGACATACAAACATTCTACAATGGCATCTGCTATACAACAAGAATCTGCATGCAAATGATACACTATGTTGTAAATGATTGACTAGATTGCCCACAAATAAAATTGAAAGAACATAAAAGCCACAATTAAAAATTGAAACCGGATTTACCATTTTGACGACTTTGGTTAAATTTTTCCAGTCCCGGTTAGCTGACTTTAATTTAGTAGTTTAGTATTTAGTATCAAATCTAGTGACGGGTGGAATACCGTGTACTTTAACGAGTAGTTTAGTTACAGTTATCCAAATAAATTCCACTTTTTTTCTTGGGACTTGGGATGGGGTATATATATATGGGACTAAAAGTACGTACGATGAAAAGTTTGTGTACTATTTTTTTTCATTGCAGTGCTCCGCTACTACTGGAAGGTGAGTACATGAAGGTTTTCTATGACTTACATGGTGAGATGTTGAAAACTGAAACATATCTGGTAATATGGTTTCCACTGGATTTATCATCTATGTGTAGCATAAAAAAATGCTTTAACTCTAGATTTCGTACTTGGTTGGAACAATTCGGCTTGTTCGTATCATACTCGTGTGCTGGTCGTATACTTTATTGAGCT
>Ga0210040_10006448_pt1 | contig 14602 bp, 17 predicted proteins | sample CryGeyCG12114_NA_FD_185462 | JGI IMG/M metagenome (GOLD analysis project Ga0210040, IMG submission 185462) | Groundwater microbial communities from aquifer - Crystal Geyser CG19_WC_8/21/14_NA (SPAdes) (version 2) | ecosystem: Environmental > Aquatic > Deep subsurface > Groundwater | place: USA... | reverse complement strand
TCTGTATGAAGATGCTGTAGTCTTGTGTCGAGCTCTTTGACTTGTAGGTATACCTTACATGCAGTGCCGCCGATGGGCACATTAGTGAATACTGTTTCTTCTATGCGGCTGGATAAAAGTCCTAGTCAGCGTCCTGAAGGTGTTGTCCGCCTCAAGTTTCATCCTCGGATGCTTGCATACGTAGAGATGCTCGGACGTACGAGCGTTCTTGGTGGATCTAGGTGTTGAGAGGAATAGCAAGGGAGTCAGAGGAGGATAGCATACCTGAGTGCTTTTTGTATTAATATGCGAATACCTAACTCGACAGTGCCAGCCTTGCCAGCCTTGCCAGACTGGCAGCAAGAGTGGGTTTTGAAAGCTTGGCAAGTTGGCCTGCGCGTCACTTGCGCCTCGCAAAGGCCTTGATACAATAATTTCAGCTTGCGACAACAACCATTCCTTGTTGCAATCAACAGACAATCATCGAGCAAGCACTTCAACCCGCCTGCAAGCTCAAATCGTCAACATACATCGTTGCTCTTACTTTTTCATCCTTGAACTGTAACGACGCTTTCGTCGATTTTGATTCCGCAGTTTCATTGCCCCTTAATCGCAGCTGTCCTTTCATCCATCAACAATGGCCGACTTTGACGACTCAAACGCTCGCTACGAAGGTACATTGATAGTACGCAAGTCTTATTGGTCAGTTGCTAACATTTGGCTTTCAGACGATCGTGCTCGTGATTACGACCGACGTGAGCGTTCAGCCTCTCCCCGTGGTGAACGTGATGACCGTGCTAGAAGCCGTTCTCCCGGTGCTAGAGACCGACCGTAAGTCAAGTTCAATCTGCCTTGATCTCTGCTAACGGCGCTATAGTCCGCCACCTCCCGTCGACACCCGCATGAAAGACCTTCAAAATGAAGATGAGGAGGGCGCGGTCAACACCGGCACTAACCTCTTCGTTACTGGCATCCACCCTCGGCTTACTGAAGTTGACGTCTCGCGCCTGTTCGATAAATATGGTGAGGTCGAGAGTTGCTCTATCATGTTGGACCCACACACAAAAGAATCGCGTGGCTTCGGCTTCGTGAAGATGGTGACTTCTGACCAAGCTGATGCTGCCAAGGAGGGATTGCAAGGTGAAGTCATTGAGGGTCGCACTTTGAGCATCGAGAAGGCTCGTAGAGCTCGGCCACGAACTCCTACTCCAGCAGGAAAATACTTCGGTCCTCCAAAGCGTGGTAAGTATCACATGCACTTCGTGGTTACATTATCTGACACAAAACTCAGGTGACTTCCGTGGGCCTCCCCGAGGTGGAGGAGGCTACCGTGACCGCTACGATGATCGCCGAGGTGGTGGTGGTGGTGGTGGCTACGGTGGTGGTCGTCGTGACGATTACCGTGGAGGTAGCCGTTACGATGATGATCGCCGTGGCTATGGTGGTGGTAGACGCGACAGAGACGACCACGGCTCCCGTGGCATTGACCGATACGAGAGCAGACGCGACGACGGCTATAGTGGTGGAGGCGGAGGACGTGGCGACCGACGTGGTGGTGGTTACGATCGCGGCTACGATCGTAGCGACGACCGCGCCTACGGTTCTGCTCCCCGCGATGCTCCTCGTGATGCTCCCCGTGATGCTCCCCGTGATGCTGCTCCACGCGAATACGGCAGTGGTGGTGGTAGAGACTACGGTCATGATGATCGCAGTCGAGGCTACGAAGGCGGCAGATAGATTCAGCACCCTCAGCAACCTCAGCGCAAGGAGGCCTCGTCACTGGATGTCTCACACCCTGAACAGTCTTCTTCCGGCTCAAACGGACTCGGGGCCTGATAGGTCGACTCGGTCTACTTGCACTTTCTTATGTATTTCCCGTTTGTCTTCGGCTATTACAAAAGCGCTTCCTCTTTCGGTCTGTGGAAGGACAGCTCGGCTTTCTTTCGGCGGCGCAGTCAGGATCTGGTCCTTGTCAAATACAGACCCTGCGTAGAACATTGTTCTCTGTCGAGTCTGTACAACATGTATCACAACGCATCCCAGCTGAATCCATAATTGTTATGCGGCACGACGGATATGTCGTTCAGAGATAACCAGACTTGACGGCAGGTCTTGTTCAGCTTTCACTAGTTCGCCTTTCGGCACAATACACGAAGGCAGGGTCGACACAAGCAATGCCTTACGCAATATTGCTATCACAATACAATTTCAACACGAATGCACGCCATGATTTCGCCAGTAGTTTCGCCTGTTCGACGCTAGAACCAGTCTTACCATACTCACGCACTTTGTCGCCATGACATATCATACCACATGTGCTACTTGCACCGTATCAATTGCGCAAATCTCGTCAGTTAAGCACTTTTCGCAACAATTTCCACCACCACATTGCTAATGATCAGTACTGGTAAGAACCGACCTGCAACTGTTCCTTGCGCCTCGCCAAAAGCGTGCCCTCCATTCCGAGCAAAAATGTTGACGTATGCTATCAGAAGGCCTTAGGTGCGCAATTCACCAAGTCAACATCCGAACCCGATCAAACTGCCAGTGCATCTCTCAAAGATCTCACCTTTGCTGATCTACCATGAGCGGCAATTGCAATCACTTATACACGCCTTGTCTAACAGGGTATTGTCCGATCCGGCCATCCAAGATACAGTTGCTCATACTTTGGATCTCGACAAAGCGTACACCATATGTTTTCGTCGCGTCGGATCATGGTATTCAGGCCAGGTAAGTGCATCAAAAGCTTCTTAATTTGTCCAAGCAGTGGCGTACAGTTCTTGATCACACTCACTTCCTTGCAAGTAACTGTGTTGTCAAGTAGGTGACAAATCGCTGTTGCACGCAATCCGTAAGATGTACTATGAATTTCTGCACTCAAGCATCTGGCAGGTCTTGGTGCTGTCATTCGAGCACTTCACGCAGGTTTACCGGTCTGGTCAAAGAGGCATACATGATGCATTCTGTCGAAAAGGCAAGTCGCATGAAAGTGATATGCATCGCTTACACGCATTTTCATTATCACTGACGATAGAGCACTACTTCACGTCTTTCCTGCAGAGTCTACTGAAGCCTGCGACTTGTATTGGCCGCAACCACATCCGGTCACATCGAGGGCGCGTGACGGCGAGCGATGATTGGAAGAGTCGAAGTGCTGGTTGTTTAATGCACGGACCATGTGCAGAGTAACGAGCACCCTTTTACGAACCAACCTCTCCGGCTGCTCTCCTTCTCGCTGGCCCAACCGTCTACTTATACGCGCTCGCTTCTCTGCCATGCTTGATTTCCTCTCTTCAAGCACTGTGTGTTTGAAAATCTCCTTTACTTTCTATTTTCGTTTACCGCTTTCGTTTGGCTGGTCCAATCGAACTGTCTATCCACCATCCACCTATTGCTGCACATCTTCATACTCCAACAATCTAATCATCATATACACAACTAAGTCCTCGTACTGTCCCGCTTGTCACCAAGGTACCATATATCCTTGCCCTAATCAAATCACTGTCAAAAAAGGAACATCAAAAATGCTTGCCTCACGATCCGTTAAGCCAAAGCTCTCCTTGAGCATCTCCACTACCACATCTCAAGCACGTCCGTCACTATCTCTCAAGTCCCCTATGGCACCGCCAAGAACACCCATCTCCCCATCCCCAATCAGTCCCACCGCGCGCAACACCAGGCTCAACCAACGTGGCTACTCAGTGATGCAACAACCATCTTACGCATATGCCAACAGCACTGCATCGCGGAGCATCCTCAAGAAGGGTCAATCAGCGGTAGCTGGATCACGCAAGCTTCAATTCTCCGAGAAGCCCACCGTGCATTGTGTCACGCCAATTGAGGATGAATCTTATTATGGCGAGTACAGGAAGATGTCGAAGGAAGAACGACGATGGCAGAAAAAGTGAATGTGAGCAGAACTCGCAAAAGCACGCGTGCTTCGAGAAAGCGACGCCTCGCGAGGAACGTATTCGCAGATGCTGCTGAGTTGGAGACCAACCAGCAAACGCGGAAGGACCGAGCGACTTATGATGTTGATGATAGGCACAACGTACCTTACGATAATGACGTGATGATAGAGTATGCTTAGATAGTCGGCAATGCAGTAGCCTATACCAGATTATCCCTCTCCGTTGTCTCGAATGTCGCCATTGTTCTGCTCCCATTTCTTCCTTCCACATCATTGATGCTTTCAGGAACTCAATCTCGGGGAATGACCTACTCCGCCCACCTCGGTGCTGATCTTGGAAACAGAAGTCACTCTCTATCTTATCAATGCGGCTTGTACAAATGTCAGCGCGTATCGAGTGGCTCTTGGTGAGCCAATGGTGTTGCAATCGGCTGAAACTGACCAATAGGTGTCGATCGGGCACAAATTTAGGTCGCTGGCGTTTAGCGCTTCGGCGCCTGCTCCGTACAGTTTCAGCATTTCAACATCCTGGATTCTGCACCTCAACGCTCTATCCAGCACTAATAACGGTAAACGTCTATACTCCGAGCAAGCATATAGACCGTCGCTGTAATGTAACAGCCAACACAGGATGCCAGGCCTCCTCACTGACCAACAACCAGCCAAGAGGCGTATATGCTCTCGATTCTCGAGGCTTGCAAAAGTGCTGTAGTATGAGGTTCCACGAGTCCGTTGTCGTCCCTCCGTCATCTTAGCTTTCACCGAGAGGAGAGTCGTACATGCGGCGCTTGCTCATCGTTCGAAACCTTGCAGCCGTATAGTGGTCGGAAACATGCTGATGAACCGTTGCTTTTGCTAAGATGAGACGATTTCAGGAGCCGCCCATCGCAGGAAGCTGACTGGCCACATCGAGGTATATTTGGACATAGCCGCGCAAGTTCCACAGAGCCTCCAACCCAGGGATGTAGAGACATAGTCCCTGCTCCACGGTTGACATCTCACAGCCTTCCAGTCCGCGCCCGAGCCAATGCGTGTTGACCATGTTCTTTTGTCGTCCGCCCTCTCCGGCCTACATGAAACCGCTTCGGCTTGCTTCTGCATCTGAATCAAGCGCGCAGACCTGCTTGTAACCAAACGAAATGCTCGGGACCGACGACTTTGCATCCATTCCATTCTGAAATTGCCGCCCACATGTCTGGAGTATTTTCCGACACCTAGCTGCAAGGCGACCAAAGTCCATAAGACCTACCGCCAGGCACTCAGGGACAAAACTCCTCAGTATTGCTGAGGTCCAATCCTTTGCAAGAAGCTACTCGTTCTCTGGCATTTCATATTTCCTCTGTGGTTTGTTGTTATCCTGTCAATCATTAATCCTAATTCGTTCTTTACAATACTTCTCTACCATACCGTAATTTGAAAAAGCAACCTTCAACTCTGACCTTGTGGCCGGCCACGGGCTATGCCAAAGTGTCCCACCGCACGACGCACGCAAAGAACAGCACCATACGACTCCCGACCGTCAACTGCTTCAGCAACCAGCATGGCCACCTTGATGTCGCCAGTCGTGCCGGCGGGCTGGACAGCCAATGGTATGCACCACCACCACCACTCCAACAGCTGGTCGCAGCCGACGATGCACTATCCCCAATACATGATGGCAGACCACAGCATGTCGCACATGACTACTCCCGTTCTTCAGCCGTTACCGCCGATACTTCAACAAGCCGACACGTCCGTCTCTCGCCAGCCAGGCCAGAGTGGGCCATGGTCACAAGACGAGGACCAGGTACTAGTTGACGCAAAAGGCCAAGGTCTAGGTTGGAACGAACTCTGCAAGAAGTATTTCCCACAAAAGTCTGGAAATGCCTGCAGGAAACGCCACGAACGATTAATGGCAAAACGCAACGCCAATTGGAGTGATGACAGAATCATGAAAGTGCGACAAGTCTACAATAAAAGAGGGATGCGAGAGCAAGTATGGAAAACGCTTGCTCAGCACTGCGGCGAAAAGTGGGAAGACATTGAACGAGTTGTATGTGTACCATTCATCGTGGCAAGTTGGGACCTAACATTATACAGTGCTTTCAACAAGGACTAAAAGGCATGACTGGTAGCCGCGCATTGAACATGCGCGCACGATCCCGCGCCAGTTCAGGTCAAACGGTTAGCGAATTTGAGCATTTGTCGTCCAATGACGAGTACGAAAACCAGGACGACAGCGGGATAGGGCTTGGTGTTCAACCTCACCGACGGCAGTCTAATCACCATATGCCGACAGCGAGTGCTCCGACTCTTCAACGTATTCTCCAGCAGCAGCAACGTGGTAGTGAGTATGGATATACATGATGAACTCGCTCCTGGGTGAGTTCGCAACGGAGTTTCCTAGTTTCGGAGGCATTAGCGCGGTCGACGTCTTGACAGGCGCATTATGGGTTGTTTGTGTATGATGAAAGGAGAGGACGATATGCGAGGGCAGATAGCATGCCATGTACAATAAGAACGATTTTGCCAGAGGACAAATGTATTATAGCGAGAGAAAATCCTTTGCTATATCACGGTGACTCCAGTGACGATGGGTACATTTGGCTGTACGGAGTTGTGGCCGAGCAAAGCATACCTACCTACCTACCTAGGTACCTAAGATAGGTATATACGAGCTTGGTACTCAGGTCTGGGTAGGTATGTACCTGCAGGTGGTAATCAACGGGTGTTCGGTGCGACGGCTCGAGTTGACGCCGGAACTCGGAAATTCGAGGGGGATTAAGCTGGATGTGGTAAAGCTCCCGTGCAAGTACCTGCATGCGGTTTCCCAAAAAAGTGAAATTCGTCAAACAACTTTTAAGCACTACGAGGCGGAAAGCTGAAGCTGGCTAAACACTAGGTCCATCTCTCCGTGACACCTCATTTACCCCAGACACTTGGTCACCGCTCCCCAGAGTCGACAAGCCATTTACCTTCCCATCCTTCTAGACACCGGGCGGGCCTATTGCATCTTGTACACGTTGTGTTCCTCCTTTTCTTTGACTGCGGCACGCTGTTCGCTCATTTCCTATAAGCTTCTTCCTCACCGTCCCCTTAGTCCGGTCATCTACGTTCACTTACAACTGCTTGTAATACCATCGCAACAATGGCGACTGTGACAGAGAAAGTCAAAGAGTCTCTCTTGGGGACAGAACAACCAGAAAATCTATCACAAGAGTCCAGACTGAACTTCACAAGACACGCAAGAAAAGACACAGACGAGGGTGAGCTGTACATGTCAGAGGAGGACTTTATCAATGCTATTGCTCCACCCCAAGAAGACTACGTACGTAATCAGAGCCCGTTCCTCCATGCGCGCTCGCTGACCCGTTCCTTGTGCAGCACAAAATCAAGAGAGAACAGTATGGAATTCTTTTCACCGTCGCAGATCGGAAGAAGCGCGGCAGGATAGGCATGGCAGACTGGGCCCTTTTCGAAAACCTCCTTGCAAAATCAGACTCGCAATACGAGATCGCTTTCCGACTCTTCGACATCGAAGGCAATGGCGCCATCAAGACCGACACCTTCCAGAAGATGTACGAGCAAAACCGCAGTTCCGACAGCATACCCTTCGACTGGAATTCAGACTGGGCCGCACTTTACACTGGGGGTAGAAAGAACAGACACGACCTTACATACAGGGAGTTTGCACAGATGATGCGCGGTCTACAAGGTGAAAGAGTAAGACAGGCATTCCAAGCCTATGACAAGGATGACGATGGCTACATCGAGCCCGAAGACTTCCAGAAAATCATCATACAAACAGCAAGCCACAAATTGTCAGACCACCTGTTGGAAAACCTGCCGACATTGTGCAACATTACAGCTGGTAGCAAGATATCGTATGCAAATGTCCGAGCTTTCCAGAACATCATTCGAGAGATGGATTTGCTCGACTCCATCATCAGAAGTGCCACATCAAAATCCGCAGACGGCAAGATCGACAGAACAGAGTTCTTGAATGAAGCCTCGCGCATTACTCGCTTCTCGCTGTACACTCCCATGGAAGCCGATATCCTGTTCCACTTTGCCAGTTTGGATCACCCCTCAGGACGGCTCGGACTCGACGATTTCTCAAAAGTCCTTGATGCCAGCTACCGGACTGCTGAGGGCAGACTCGAAGGGACGCCAAATGTCGCCGATCGTGCTGTTGAAGGATCCAGGACTTTCCTTCGCGGTCTGCTAGAATCTGCCCACCATTTCGGTCTTGGTGCTGTTGCCGGTGCTTTCGGAGCCGTCATGGTGTATCCCATCGATCTTGTCAAGACGAGGATGCAGAACCAGAGAGCCAGCGCTCCAGGCTCGAGGTTGTACGAGAACTCGTTGGATTGCGCTCGAAAAGTCCTTCGTAACGAGGGGTTTCGCGGACTCTACTCAGGCGTTCTACCTCAACTAGTGGGTGTCGCACCGGAAAAGGCCATCAAGCTCACCATCAACGATCTGGTCCGCACACGGTTCACAGAACATAAGACCGGCCAAATACCTCTGTGGGCCGAAATCATGGCTGGTGGTACTGCCGGTTTCTGTCAAGTGGTATGTTGCCGTAATTGTGTGTAATTGAGCATTTGATTAACTCTCTAGGTCTTCACAAACCCCCTCGAGATCGTCAAAATTCGATTGCAAGTCCAGGGTGAGCTTGCTAAGACATCAGATGCGGTTCCCAGGCGATCAGCAATGTGGATTGTACGAAACCTAGGTCTCATCGGATTGTACAAGGGTGCTTCAGCATGTCTACTCCGTGACGGACCTTTCTCAGCCATCTATTTCCCCACATACGCTCACTTGAAGAAAGACTTCTTTGGCGAATCACCGCAAAAGCGTCTTGGTGTCTTACAGCTACTGACAGCCGGTGCCATCGCCGGTATGCCTGCCGCCTACCTCACCACGCCCTGCGATGTTGTGAAGACGCGTCTACAAGTCGAAGCACGAAAAGGTGAAGCCACATACAACGGTCTCGTCGACTGCGCCAAGAAGGTTTACCGCGACGAGGGTTTCAAGGCCTTCTTCAAGGGCGGTCCGGCTCGTATTCTGCGTTCGTCGCCGCAGTTTGGATTCACGCTGGCGGCTTATGAGGTCCTTAGCAACATGCTGCCACTTCCCGGAAGCGAGGAGGCCGAGGCACAGAAGACGCTGATGGGCAAAGCGGAGCCTGGTTTGGTCACACGGGAGGCGACCGCGCCGTTGCCATACCTCAGGAGTAGGAACGCTCTGAAGATTATTCTAGACCTGGATTCCGGTTTCGGCAGGTACAAGGTGCCTGAAGGGAAGAGCTGGAGGGGATTGCCATTTGGAAAGCCGACTGCTTCTACGGCATGATGTGGGCAACGAGGGTGGCAGATGGAGTGAGAGAAAGAATGAGTTTCGAATTGAGCGTGATGGTGACGGTAATTAAGCGAGGCTGGCAGTGGCGGTGAGGTTTTTGTCTCGCAAAAGTTCAAGGGAAACACCACACCTGGGCTGGCCATGATCCAAATTCTTGTTCATACAATTCTAGCTTGAGCTCTACCCATTATTTGGGGCTTTTCCATACCTACCGGTGGAGCGGTACTCCTGGATTGTGCATTGCACACGCACACGGGACATAGCATCATGCGGGTTGACAGGGGGAGAGACAGAGAGGCTGCATGCATAATGTGGAGCTGAGAATAGAAAGCTAGAGTGGCATTTTTCAATCCCGAGCAATTAATCATTCTCATTCTCATTCCTATTCTCATTCCCTCCGTACCTCCCTTGCAACAGCGTGGCACAATTCGACCTTGATGCCCGCGTTCAGCAGGACCGAGATCCAGAGGCGTTGCGTGTCGCTGAGTCGGTCGTTTTCGGATTTCACTTCGGCGAAGAGGATCTCGGGTTCCAGCGGCTCGCTGTTGTCGTCGTTGGCTCCTTTGTCCGCGCCGCCTCTTTCGTCAGAGCCTGTTTCTTCTTCGACGCCGTCGTTGTCTCCTCCAATACCACCAGCTCCGCCTTCGTTCGGCACTTCGTTCTTCGCCTTGTACCCAGCAGGTCGCCAGAGGAACAGATCCGGCACGCCTCCGCCTCTGGCCTGATACTCCTGGGCCATGACGCGCATGACGGTGCCGAGGGCCTCGCCCTTGAACGTGTCGACGATCTCGACCAGATCGTCGAGTTCGTACCCGTCCCAACGCACGCCCACGACGCACGTCCTACGCTGAAAGTGCGCATCCCACGTCCGGCGCAGGATGGCCGCGGCGTCGCCGTTGGCGATCTCGTTGACGCGGGCGTTGATCTCGGATATGCGCGTGCCGTAGAAGGCGTCGGTGTGCAGGTCCAGCGGACAGGTTTGGTAGGCCGTCTGGAAGACGTTGGGGACGTAGATGTCGAAGAGCACGTCGTAGAAGAGGAGGCCGAATAAAGTGCGCAGGATGCCGCCCTCCGAGTGGTAGCCCTTGTAGCTCAGCTTTTTGCGGTAGTGGGAGAGGCACATGGATTCGACGGACACGTGGGCGTTGGTGTCGAGTTCGTCCAGCCAGATGGTCTTGCCGCCTGCACGTCTGACAGATTCGAATCGGCCTTCGACTCCGCTGTTACGGCGGGAGAGGCTGCGTAGTGGTGTCTCTTCGCGTTCGATGCGGATGCCTTCGACTGAGCGCTCGATAGCTTTATCGAGTGAGACATGACTGAACTCGTGTTGTTCACGTTTAGGGATTTTGAGCTGCTTCTCGATCTTGCGGATCCGTTTCTGGAGGTCGTAGTGGTAGATTACGTGGCAGTCGCGATCTTGGAGAGCGGTTTCACAGGTCGCCAAGGCGATGCGCTTCCAGTGCTTCTTGTTCGCTTCTTCGCTGCGGTTCTCTTGAGGGCGAAGCGCATACATGTAGTGCTCCTCCAGCAGGGCTTTACGCTGGTACCATGCGCCACGGCGGGCAGCGTGGAAGAGGCGTTGGAACAGTAGTTCAGACAGAATCTCGTGTTCACGAAGATGTTCCTTGAAACGTGCTAGAGGCTGGAGGCCCTTATGGACGATTCGTGTGTACACCCATGCTGGACTGAAACGGCGGAGGTAGGCACCCTCGCCAGACTCGTATATGCGGTCTTCCTTCAATTGTTCTGAGGCGACGAGAGATTTCCAGCGTGGGTAGACAGCTTCGAAAACAACTTTCACTTCTTCGTAAGCTTTAGGACCTGGTGTTCCATTGAACTCGAGGATGTTGTCAACGTGAAATTGCGTGCGAAGACTTGCCTCAAATTCGAGCAGGAGGGCCCGTGATTCGAAGATCGTGGCAGAGCGGCTAACAATATAGTCCGGAAAGTTACGGCGGGAGATTTTAGCAAGTATGAGCGTTGTAAGAGACTTTTCGGACCATTCCGTACTACGGTAGAAGACGAGATGGACTCGTTCGAAAAGTTTGAGAGGTGGAAGGGAAAGTCGAATACAACGGCCCGTCTGGTCCAAGATCTTTTTGGTGAAATGTGCATCACGATTGTTTAGATGAGTTGGCGTGATTGTCCCATCCGTTTCTTCATCTTCATATAGGGATGCATCCTCTGACTTGACTGAGCTTGTAGATTCGGTTGTGTCTGATCGTCTGAATCCCAATCCGCCTTGTTTACCGCTTGTCCTTCGCAAGTTGTGTAATAATTCCCGCTTGGTTTTGCCAACGACCTTCACTTCCTTGGCCAGCACTTTCAACTCATCCAGGAGGAGGAGACTGCTCGCTTCATCAAGTGTGGTGATATGCTCAGACGAGCATTCAGCAAAGGTAAATGAGTTTCCAGGCAGAGTTGTGCCCTCAGGCGGGTTTAGCTCACCAGGAGTCTGGAGGACCTCCTCGTCAACTTTAGGTAGCGTTCGTTCTTTTTGCAACTCCAAAACAGCTGCGCCCATGTCCGCGATATCATCGTAGTAACCTAGCTTCGATATTCGATGCCATACACTCGTTTTACGTAAGAAGAGTCTGACATAGAGATACTGCGCCTCGTAACTCAATGCCTTCCACTGTTCGAACAAGCTTGTTTCAGCATTGTCGAACAGATTGCCTTCCTCCTCTAAGACAGTTTCCAGCGCTAGGTTGAAAGCATCGACATAAATCGAGCTACGACCTCTTGTCCAGGTTCGTTTGTCCAGACGCTCTTGCAGCGTCAATTCTTCCTCGCCAGCCTTAAATGCCTCGTAAGCTTCTATTGCCCCTTGATCTGTCTGCACGGTAGGTAAGGCAGTCTCGAGCTGAGTTGTGGCATTGGGAGGCAGTTCGACGCCACCCATCTCGTTGTCTTCATCATCGTCCGAGTCCGGGATCTCAGTTCTCGCATGATGCGGACTTGGTCGCGCTTTAGAACCTTGTCGTTCTGGAGTTTTCTTGCTAGGACTATCGAACATGCGCTTCAAGCGTTTAGGAGAAGGCGAGGGAAAGTCCTCGTCATCGAATTTGGTGGATGGTGGATGAGGTATCTTCTTTCCCAGCAGACGGTTATGCATAGATGGCGAGTTGACCTGCAACGCCATCAGCGGTAGGGTTGACAGAGAGACAAAATATCTCTCCGAGGGCAATACATAGACAGTCGAGGACTCTCGCGCAGCATTGCAGGCTCAGGGCCGAATTGAGGATCCTTGAGGCGTCAACATCATGCTTGGCACGAAGTTCTATGTTCTATGAGACGCGTTCTCAGCACGAGGTCACATGCACGCGTAAAGTGGTAGGCTTACGCCTTCTAAATCCATGATACATGCTTTCCTCTTCGTCAATCATGCACTGTGAATCGAGAAGAGTTACGAGATAGTTGCTACCTCGGACGTGCCGCTAGCTACTCTGTGGTTGACTAGAAATTATTTACTTGTCCGTTATGCTTGTTGGCGTTGTAAGCTAGTGCGTGAGTCAACGATTCAAAGCTCGGTATGAAGGATATGAGCACTGGAGAGGAGATGGAGAGCCTCTCAACATCAACCGCTTCGCCTCTGCTTTATGATAGAAGAGATGGCATCGTCGTGATCCTGGTCAACGGCATCTAAGATTCATTGCACAAAATACTTGGAAGGTTGGTAAAACTCTGTCCAAGGCATCGTAGAAATTTTTCGTCCATTCATAGGTGCAACACAAGTATCATAACATTGTTGAAACGAACAGCTGCCGCTGTGGGTATTTTGCTCTCCAAGTCAAATACCCTAAAAACACCATTATATGCACTGATTAGCCAGTCTGGCCCGACTAAGACTGCGCAGTTTCTTTCTCAGCAATCATCTCCTCGAAGGCTGTCGCTTTTTTCCGTTGCTGAATTGTCTTCCAGCGCATGAAATAACAACAAAATGGATATAACACCGTTCCCGCCACGATCCATGCTGCTAATATACCAAAATTCCGTCCTAATTGGTCGTGTGTGGAGAAGAGAAGTGTCCGGCTGGCATACACGATTTGCCGTAAGGGCCATGCGTAACCCCACCGGTAGAATTGCGGTGCTAAGTCGAGCGAGTAAAAGCCAGTTGAGACATTGGTGATCACCCAGAAAATGAGCCAGAGCGCCGTCCAGGGCTGGCCGACAATCATGGCGACGTTCTCGCAAGCAAGACCCAAAGCTGTCATGCCACAGAAGTTGAGCATCCAGTAGATAGCGAAGGTGGCACGGCCCGCGTAATTGGCGTTGTCGGCGACATTGGTGACTGACCAGCCTCCGGGAGGTGGGATGTGTTCGAAAGGGATCTGGAAGGCGAGACTGACGAGACTGTAACATAGGGCGAGGAAAAAGTAGGCGACAATTGTGGCGAAGTAACGCCAGATGATGAGTTGGGCAAAGCGGAGGGGTGGATGGGGAGCGTTACGGTTGGGAAGGACAAACTTCATGTGGGTGGGAACGAAGAAGCCGAACGAGAAAAAGGCGATGATAATGAGGTAGATGAGGCCAATGCTGACAGCTGGAATAGCCGTGGGTGGGTCAAACGGACGAAGATTGAAAATGCTGAAGCCGATGGCGGGCGAAAGAGCTTGAGGAGTGGTGGAGTAGGTGGCGATGTCAAGAGATGTATTGGTGAGGACGGAGGAGGTCCAACTTCGTCCAAAGGAAGTCGTGATGTCTGAAGCTAGGCGTGTCAAGACAGGTGAGACGTATTGGTTGTATGATTCGATGTCTCGAGCTTGACTGTAGATGATCTGTGCTGCACCTAGGGGATCATACGATGCGTTGCCAACCTCCACAGCGTGTCGAAGTAATGCAGTGGCGTTGTTGTTGATGATGATAGCAGCCCAGATGCTCTCCTTGTGGACAGCTTCTCGTACCGCCATAGGGTCGTTGTTATACTCCGAAGGACTTCGAACACTATAGCCAAGATGGTCGTATCGAGCGGTAAGCTCTGCTAGTGCTGCTCGAACCACAGCAGGACCAACAAGTGGTGCAGTATTCCGATACGGCGGGAGTTGCCCATCGAAGTCGACGACAGCCACTGTAACGTTTGGTAAGTTGTCTTTGACCCGGAACAGAACGCCCCAGTAGATCGAAAGAACGCCCAAGACGAACGCGCATAACAAGAGTACTATTGCAGATTAGCAAAAAGGACTCCGTAAGAGCTTTGACAGTCATACATGTCCACGAGTATGTCAGGAACACATCTCGTCTGGTAGCTGCAAGTGATGAATGCCAGAAACCGACAGGAGTCGGTGGCCCTGGTGGTGGGCCTTTGTTTTCAACGTCCTCCTTCTCTTCGTGTGCATTGTCCGGATGGATGTATGTGCTCCCAGAACC
>Ga0210040_10006447_pt1 | contig 14602 bp, 5 predicted proteins | sample CryGeyCG12114_NA_FD_185462 | JGI IMG/M metagenome (GOLD analysis project Ga0210040, IMG submission 185462) | Groundwater microbial communities from aquifer - Crystal Geyser CG19_WC_8/21/14_NA (SPAdes) (version 2) | ecosystem: Environmental > Aquatic > Deep subsurface > Groundwater | place: USA... | reverse complement strand
GAGAAAGACTAGCTGATGAGACTACCGAAAAACGATAAAAACCCCTAATTATTATTACTGGTTTTTTGTAATATTAATATAAATAATTCCTTATAACTCGGCTTCGTCGGTATACCCTCTTGCTGAGGTTTATTTAGTTAGTTGGAACTGGGAGAGGAAAAGTGATGTCAGACTATAGTTTTATTTCATGTGTGTAGTCAACCTATGTATATGGTAACTAACAAACTTTTAGAATCCACAAGTGTTATTGTTATTATTATCATTATTATACCTATAGTAGTAGTATGCGATATATACTGATGAGGGTAGCAATACTAATAGGCGCTGCCATCAGTCATTCTGTTGTTTATATAGCACTAGTTAGTTAGTTAATTAGTTAGTGAAGAAAAGATTCAGGAAAGTAACTTTGGCTCTAGCTGTCTTTATATGTTAGTGATGAGAATGATTGTTCCGCATAAGTCCATAGTCATAGTCAAACGCTGTTCCCCATACACTAATGTATGTATGAAACTAACGACGCCTGCATATAATAAGTGCACTATCGCAGTCTTTAGAATGCATGTGTGTGTGCTTTTTTTTACAGTGAGCGCATGCATGCAAATGCTGATGAGACATGTTATATGTTCAAATAGCGTGCTTCGGTTTGTGCCCTACTGGGATAGTTAATCACCAGTGTGAGCATTAGATTTAGATTTTTTCAAGTCCTGCCTTCATAAGTGAACATTAGTGGGGGCGGGTTGTCTATACAAGCCTTTAAAGTTTGTTTCGCATAGAAGAGTTTAGTTAAACAATAGGAAAAGAGAATCGGATGCTTTTGTGTGTCTACAGATTGTCTAATAGGCTCGCCTTTTCCGTGCCATACTCATCATACAATTGTGTTAATGCTGTGTCAGTGAGTAATACAGGGGAGAGAAAAAAAATCACCCAAAGGTGTGCCATCATAATGTGGTGTCGAGATGATGACTGTAGTTAGTAGTTAGTGTGAAACAAAGAATCACAATAAAACTGTAGGTACACATTTCTACCCGCATTAAGTACAGGGGATGATTGATGAAGGATTTGACCGTATTTAGTACCAGTATTATTGCCAGAGTTGCAGCCCATGGCTTGTTCAGGTGACCTAATAGAGAGGAAATGTGAACTCTACTTGTCGCACACGCTGTGTGATTATTTCACGATAGAATCCGGGCAGGGATAAGGTTGAACTGAATCCCTTGTACTATCCATATACTGACTACTAGGAGTTGGTTAGTTAGTTAGTTCGGAATGGATGCATGTGTAAGAATAAAATTGGCGTACCCATGCTCATGTGAGTTGACCTCGATTTCATCACCAACGTGTCTTTTTTATTATATATGTAGGAGTTTGCAGCTTCCACTTTTCTAACGTGAGTTCAGCACTTTTGCCTCTGGGTTGTTGCTATCATTATAATCACTATGTGACATTTGAGGATTGTAATGGGCAATCTAGTTTGCAACCGAAGCTTTTCGTTTTGCGTGCATACATGCATTGCATTGCATTGCATTTCAGAGCCAGGACTGAATAGATTTGTTTTGAATCCTTTTGGCTTCATTTTGCAAGCCAGTGTTGAGTTTCGAGTGTACAAAATGTGGATTCTGATTCCAATGTTCAAGCATGGATTCGCTCATAATGTTTTTAACGAAAAATAATGAAGCGGTATAAATTCTTGACTCGTAGTTAGTATATGTATTTAGTATAGTGACAGTTTGGAGGACTGTTTTTATGGTAAAAAAGGAACAATATGAGAATGGCCACAAAAGGTGATAGAGTAGTTGTTGTAGAAATTATTTTAGTCGCTAAAAGTGAAACCGAACGGATAATGTGGAGAGAAAAATCCCTCCCACTTCTCCAGTGGGCGGGTTCTATACAACTCCTCGTTTATTCCGCAACTGTAGGCAGAGCACGGATTCTGTGCTGGTTTGGTTTCGAGTTTTGGAGAATGCGTGCGGCTTTGGAGTTTGTACCCACTATCTCACAGGCTGTAGATTTTACTGGGCTCTCCACTCTCCCCTTTTTTCTGCTGTAGTTGAGAAGATTCCAGGATTTCCATGATGACGTTCTACTTGCTAGATTTATTGCCAATATGAGTGGTTGAGTAAGCATTACTGAGGACTGATGTGTTCCGACCTCCACTTTTACGATTCAAATGTTGCATCACGCTTAAAACTCAAAGTCAGCTTATTAGTCCTCAATAGTGAGTCATATGGTAGTTTTGTGACATTGCGAAAAGCAACTGCGTTGTTGTTGTATTGAATCTACCCGAAAAATGCCATTTTATTTGGTCATGATTAGACTGTTCCTGTTCGAGCTATGCATGGTTTCTGAATGATTACGAGCGTACGTTGTCATTTACTGCGTATATGCATGAAATTGTGAGAGTTTTTAGTGTCTTTTTGTACAACTTAAAAGAAATATTAAGCTTGCTTTGAATTACTCAATTGAAATCGTTATTGCTTGGGTTTAGGTAGTCATTATGTAATGTACATTATATTAGTAAGCTTAATGTCGAATGCGAATGCTTGAGCAGCAAAAATTGTCATGTCCGTCTGCTGTGTTTGTAAAACTAAGAAATAACTGGATTATTATCTATCATTTTTAGATGGGGATGGGCGAAATACTTCCCGAGAAATGACTCCAGAAGTTGAAGATCTGAAATATGTCATGTCAAATCCACCATTGAAAGGTAAGATTCCGGGTAGTTTTTTTTTGTGCACTTCACTATGGTTCAATGAATAGAAGAGTTGTTCAAGAATCAAGAATTGGTTATGGGTTTGACTTGCCCTAGTTTTTTGAAGTAGAAGATGATTTTGTTTAGCCGTCCCGTCCCAATCCTACGCATGAACTGTAGAATTCAATTTGCCACCTCGTTACAGCTAATTAGTCTTAATGTTGATCAAAAGCGGAGATTAATGAGGTTTTGGAACTATACAAATATTATTGCCTACTCTATCTGGTCTTTCCTCCAGTATAAAAATGACCATAGTAGGATAAAAACTAATTTTGAATAGCTATAGTGGAAACTGCACAGGTAATGTATACAATGGAAGCATCTCGACAGTAGTATTCGTCTTGGGCCTATCTTTTGTATTCATTCGCTTGCATTGCATCATTGTGAACTACCGAATTTCCATATTTATCAAATCTCAAAATGCATGTGTAAATTTATTGTGATGATAGTAAATGATTGCCACAACGTAAAGAGTAGTGAACTTTGCCCGTTGTAGTGAACATCTCTACATTGGATCCATAATGTCCGTTTGTAAATAAGTTTCTGAAAACGAGGATGTAGCTGCCGTCACTTCATCAAAAAAATTTATATTGCCCGTAGACCAAATCAGTATTTGTGGTAAAATAATTAATGATAAACCCTGTGAAGGCATATTTAGAGAGAAAGAAAGAAGGATCAGTAGAAAAGAAAATGGGAGGGTTAAAAAAGATAACCTTTTGATACCTAAGGTGCTCCAAGATAAGATGTCAACGAGAGACCAGTATCACCAAAAGCCGTAGCTTTTCTGATTCTTTAGAATTGTTATCTAGTAAATACTTATGATCAACTCTAAATGACAATATTTTTTTTTGACAACACAAATTCAAAATAAAGGTTAATTATGGTTCCCAGTAGTTTAAATTCGTTTGTGATTGTAAGCTACACTCCGAAAGTACTCCACCATGCATCACACGATTGTCACGTCACCATCACAAGTGAAAAAATTCTCACTTGATTCCCAAATTCATTATAAAGTTCAAACGGCGGTAATAATTGGAAGAATTTTTGTAGAGATAATCTCTATAGCGCAACGCATTTTCATTGCCTGACCTGTGCAATTAATGTTGTTTTGGTTTTGTGTTAATTTGTTTCCATTGCAATGATACACATGTGCACTCAATTTCTTTTGGATGACCTTAAATGTTACTTTTTTTGGCACTATGCAGCGGAAGAGGCAAAAATTGATGCAGTTTTATCTATTTAATGAATTTGAAACCTAGTAATTTTGTTTCGTTAAAATATTGACATAAAATTATTTTTCGTGCTCTGTCCATGCCATTTTTGTTACTAGGGGACTCATAGACCAGTGTTCGAATGAGGAAACATTGAGTGAATAGTGAAATCCGAGCTACTCATAAGCACAGGGGTAATCAGGCATTCAAGTTGTGAATATAAATGAACAGTCCTCTTTTAAGAAGAGCAAATATTACTTTGCGCTTTAAATTGACTGCCTATCCTTTTAGTGCAACCTGGATTGGCTTGGCATTAGCAGCTAAACTCAGTCATGTCAATATCATGAAGAGAAATGAGGACAGTTGATCATCAAGTGTGGGATGTGTGCTTTTATCGCCTTAGTTTTTTTCCCCACACATGCACTTGTATAAACTGTTGAACATGCCCGGCTGTTTTCTTCAGAGACAACTATGTTGTTTTAGGCTTCTGTGCATGCAGATATTACAAAGCATATGATGTGTGGCTGCTTGCATGCCCGTGTGCACAAGTGGTTTTTCATACACAATTATTACGCACCCGAGCGTACAGCAGACGGAAACCTGTTGGTTCACATGTGTCATGTATGTGTAGCCACATCAGCACGTTTCTAGAGATTGACCATGTAGAGAAGAGAAAATCCTGAAATGAGTAAAACGCAGAATGTGATGATTAGAACGGTAGATAGTTTCATAATTAAGCTAGTTAGCTAGTTAGTTAGTTAGCAAGCTCGTGACTTGAAAAATTTGACTTATACAACTACATTATCTTTGTCGTCTAGTTTACATTTTGTGCTCAATAAAAAGTATGCTGTCAAAAAGTAGGAAGCATATTGAATATTTATTTGTGCTCTAATTGCATTGAATGATGGGACTTAGTAAATTATTGTGTATAGAAAGATTCATCCTCTCATTAGGATTTGAGATTCTGTCCAGGAACGTTTTCCTTTAGATTTCATTGCAGGTAGTATTATACACAGCAGGTTCTAGGCTCCAATGATTTGTTTCTTTGAACTGGATTGTCTTTATGTGAGAAATGTAGCCATCTACATTTGAACCCAACCCTGTTTTCTTGTTCCCCTGGTTGTCGTCAAAGGAATGACTGAGTAGTAAGTAAGTAATAGAAATGAGTGAGTCAAGTGAGTAGGATCCCGGTGTAAATGCCCTGGTAGCCTGAGGAAAAGTAAATGCCTCACCGCTTTTTGCCTGCGCTAGGTGGGAACCAATGATATGGGAAGGGGATCTCTGAGTGAGAAATCTGGCCATGCCAACCATACATCCTGAAGGCTCTAAAACTAAAGTACAGCTCCAGTTTTCCATACTAGCTGCTAGCTATTGCTCACCTGCCATTCAATGCACACACTAGAAGGAAAGTTTTTTAGTTATACTCATAGTTAGTAAGGGATGCATGAATAGTAATCCAGCATGGGAGCAAATTTTTCATGGTATGGGAATTTGGTGTATGGCACGATGATGGACCGTCTTTTCCTTACTCTGGGTCTTTCAATCACGTTTGAATATTAAAATATGTGCACTATATGTAGTAGTACTATAGCACAACGGTCGTGCCATGACGGCTTCAGTTTCCCATTCTCTACAGTTTTTTTGCTTCGTCTTTCTGTTGTTTGTCTTTTGCTTTCCCATTGAATTGTAATTCGTGTGAACGATAAAATGGAGGCTTTGACTTTTCGAACCGAGGTGTTGATAAAACATGTGTGTGGAAACATGATGGAACATGGTTTGGTTAGGAAAGTTATACAATATGCCATGAATTAGTAAATTGAGGAATGCAGTTCGATGTGAAACAAGGAATTCGGTTATTATTATTTAGTTTATGATAAACAAGAAAAACTCTGCTTAGTTAGTTAAAAGTTTAGAATACATTGATGAATTTGTTGTATGATTCCATGAATTAATATGGTTTTTATTGTTGTGTCTTTACAGAAGGAGGTATGAACTCATCATCACCCCAATTAGGCAACCCCTTGGGTGATGGAAGTTTCACTGGGCGCATTCAAAACGGTCCAAATGGGAATTCTGGGACTCCCCCACCAGCTATGCAGAACAGTCCTCAACAGTTGTTGTGTGTGCGCTGGGGGAATTTTGATAGCAATATTGTGTCCATGTTCTCGAAACTTCGGACTCAAGAGCACTTTGTGGACGCCACCCTGTGGTGTGAAGGGAAAACAATCAAATGTCACAAGATGATCCTGTGTGCGTGCTCGACGTACTTTGAGAAGCTCCTGACAGAGAATCCAAATCCACATCCCATCATCTTCCTCAAAGACATGCGGTACTGGGAAATCTCAGCTCTGGTCGAGTTCATGTACCGTGGGGAAGTTAGCATTCATCAAGAAAAACTCCAGTCCTTGCTCAGGGCTGCCGAATCTTTGCAAATCAAAGGGCTGGGCTCTCCTTCCAACGACTTGACCAATGGACTTGATGACGGAAGCAATGGATCAAATAATGAGGAGGATCTGTCCAGCAACACAATGGACATGTCCACGTCCAGTACTCATAGCACAGCGAGTACGAACATCAGCAATCATCTGCACTCACATCAGTCTTCGACTCCGTCTCATCACTTGAGCTCTCATCACAATCATCGCTCGAGCTCGCCACCTCCACCTCCACAGCCTTTGCCCTTACCATTGACGATTCCAACCTCACATCATACTCTTCATGGGTCTCACCTGGAGCGCCCATTGTCCGCCACATCTGTTCACAATGACAACAACAATAACAATAGCAGTGCGACAAATCTGAGTCAGCAGAGTCTCCTCAATAATCTGAACATGGGCATGGATCTTTCAAATCACAGTACTGGGAACACTGGTCGATCTGCAGAAATGATGCTGGGCTCGGGTATGACGGCTCTTCTCAACAGTGGAGGAGGTGGAGCGGCCAAACGACGCAAGAAGGAAACACCCCGACGCATTGATATACCGCGCAGCAATATTCCACCATTGACGCCTTTTGTGAACAATGTGACAACGACCGGATTGCCTACTGACGAAATTATGGATGATGATGATGACAACGCTTCTGAGGATTCTATGACCGCTCATGAACGTAATCATATGGATGTAAGTTGTTGTTCGCTATTATATTATGATTAGATTATATAGTGGATGTGATGGGCATTCAATTTTTTGTCGTCCGAGTATATTATGATCTCTTATTTTACCCTGTAGGTAATCAAAACGGAATCTCATGAACGGGAATCGGAACAAGGCTATAACGAAGATGAGGACGGGGGAGATAATCTAGAAGGACCAGAAGGTGAGGAGCAGGAAGAATATGCCAAGGAGTCGAATGAAGAATTGGAGGACAGTCGAAACTGATTTGTTATCCATGCAATTGAATTCTAAGCGAGTTATTTAATGAAATAATGTGTGCTAACAATCCACAATCTGGGGGACCGGATTTATTTAATAAGTCTTTGATAGTTAGAATGATTAATCTACTTTGGAGTTTGTTCTGTTCATCTCGATGAGCTAGCGTTTTCTTAATTTACTTTAGCGAATGCATAGCAGTAAATAGCTTATGTAAGTAAGTGGGTAGCAGGATTAAATATTTTGTATGCAGATGTGAAATTATAGATTTAGGTCATCTACTCAGATCGTTGTATTGCTTATGATCGATGTTTAACATACTATGTAATCAGTTGTGTAGCGGTAGTTTTATTTTTTAAAGTTACTCTGCCTTTGTATTTCTATCGTTATGTTTTTTATGTATCGATCGAATGGCACAGATGAATCCATAATTATGATTATTTCTGTAAATACCAAACAATTCCATTTTGCAAAAACTGGTGGCTGCCACTTCGGCCATCCAGTGAACTTCTTGGTCGTTCCAAATTGTGAAGTTTGTAGTAATATTTTCCTACGCTGATATTATGTACCTTTTACATAGGAAGTTTAAGGCTAATATAAGTTTACTTAAAATGTTGTGATTTATAACTGGATGTGTAAATTACTAAAATTGTTGAAATCTGCATACACAAACTTGTAGTGGACGTGTGTTTTCTTAACCCCATGTCTTTTTTGCTTAATAAGTCAACATATAAACAATCTATATAGCATAGGATTTAGATTTTCTGTGAGTAATATTGTTATGAAGTTCAAGCGTTTCATAGTTTTTATCATTTGTAACGATAAGTTTTTGTACGATAATTAATTCCCTGTCTGCGAGCTTCAATAGAAGCTGGACAGAAGTGAAACATAATGGCAACAAATAGACAGGCTTGGGTCCTTGTGCCTTCAGGCTCTGCTCTTATGTAAAATATTGAAATAGTAATAGCTAATGTGTCTAAATAATTTATTGTTTTTACTGTATATACACAAATAATGTACTAACTTAATAAATCGCGCACTTTATAATAATACTTAATTTAAAAGACGAGCATCGTGTAGCTCTTTATATTTTTATGAACCGCCCACCTCCATCAACTTTATCTTTGAGTGTCTGCAGTTAATGTAAACAAGAGTTAACGTAATTGGTTTCATGTACGCCTTCATTTTGATTTCCTTATTTTGTAATGGTTATTTGTATTTGTTCGTAACTTTTCTAATCAAATGTAGTAGGATTACAGAAGAATTTCTGTTTGAAATAAACTTGTAGTATGTGAGTAGTCTCCTTACGCAGTAATGTCTGACTTTTATGAGAATATGTGCATAATCAGTCTTTAACTTTTCGTATGATGAATGTTGGTAATAATACCAGACGTTAATTATAATAGGATTAAAACTTAAATAGCGTTTAACATACTGAGATTTTTCAGCTTCAAACAATCGTTAGTTTGTAAGTTTAAACTATCCACTGCTAAAATGTATCTTTGGCAACGTTCGTATTGAGCGGGTTTGGAAATAATGTGTATAAAATACTTTATAAAAGTGTATAGTTAAGTTATACTTCTGATTATATGCACTCACTATGTGTAAATTTGATGTAATGTAAATATTAAAAAATACACTGATGATTTTTCTGCTTCCATCCTAGGAATCTATATAATTATTTTGTTTGACCAATCCTTGTCGCTAATGCATTCTGAAAGCTGATAGCCCGGACAATAATATTATTGTTGACCACCTACACATCTCCACCCCTTGAATAATAATTTTTCGATTAGATGGAATGCATAGATGAACGGAACTAAAAACAGACTTCACCAAATACGTCAACTTCAGTGAAAGCTACTCTGGAGAAAGTGTCTTTTTCGAAAATAGTGCTTTTAGTTATATTAGTTTGTAGGGTTGGGATATACGACCACTGGAACTTGTCTATAGTGGATCTGATTAATAAATGATTTAGGATGTAACACTGGATGTAACGTCTATGTTGTGAAACCGAAATCCGACCAGCGTAATATAGATTGTAATTTTTATATGTAATTTTACGAGTTTAAAACTCCCTTCATAATTCATCTTTGTTCAGAAAAAGTTAGTATGTGACGGGCTTAGATCAAATGTTACAATCACGAGACACAATTTAAAATAAATAGCATTCATAAAAACCCTACTTATGCTTTTAGTAACAACACCCTCGTTAAGTTAAATAGTTAATAGCAATAGTATCTGCTTTTGACTTGTGATTCAAAATAAAGTTTTGGATACTTAAATAAACGATGTCTTTTTTCATATGATTGTTTATTTTATTGCATATAAAAATCGCAGCAAAGAAGTGCATTTCCCGTCAGTGGATTACTAGGGGTTCAACACCATGATAAACCCATTAATTGCAATTCCACTAACAATATAATCATACAAACCATGGATTCTTAACTCATTTTACATTAAAGCGCTCCTTAACCGTTTAGACACGGTTTTGAAAAAAATTCCTGCCCGTCAAGAATTATTTGAATGGAATTATAATATCAGCAAATATTATTTTCAGGTTCTAGTATTCGAAAAGCACGATACAGAGCACAAGGTATTCCAACCCCGTTTCATCCAACGCCATCAATATAATTCCAACTCAAATCAACGACCGAGCTAATCAGTGTTTTTGACGGACTATTAAAACAATACAGAGTTCCCCAGTCCGTCTTGGCAAGAGACTCCAGAAGAACCAAAAGTTGACAAGTACCCACTTCTCCACGAAGTCCACGATCCTAGACTAGAATCTGAAATATAAAATTCGATTATGTATAGCACATTGCATCAAACCAAGTGATCAATAAATATTGATATAATAAGAGACAACAAGTGTAATCAGATATAGGCAATTTTTTTGTCACTGCCAAAAAACTTGGAAGTCATTTGTTCCGTTTGTTTTTAGCTTAAAGAGCAAGGATGTTATTCATCATTTTAAGTTGCCTTATCATGTAACGAAATCAATAAATTACAATTGCAGTAAACTAACCTGAACACTGGACAAAAGATTTCCATTTCTTCTGATATAAAATTAATTGTCGCATCCTCCTGAGAATAAAGTTGAATTCCCCAGCAAAATACTGATTTTGAAATACCGGGAGTCAACATTTGAACAAAATGGTTTGGCATACGGAAAGTAATCTATGCTTAATGCTTGTACAGCCAACTCACTACTACTGTGGAGAGTTAGCGTGGCTACGTCACTTTCTTCATTTCTTTCTTCTGGTTTTTGGAGTTGCTTACAGTGAATGAGATTTGGCTTCCACTCCAATCATACCAATCCTATGCACGAAAACTGACTAACATTACCGAGACCGAACTACTATCTCAACCCTGACAGTTTTTAACCGGCCATAACTATGCACTCACACTGCATGTACACCGATTTGGCTGAAATGAAAAATCGAACCCTTGACCTACTTTGTACATGACTGACCCTTCACTTTTCCCAAAATTTTGGATGTTTCAAAAAGAATTTATTTATGCATTAATTATTCTACTGAACACACTGCATTTTTATCGGAGTTCAAATCCGTGACTTTTAAACTTTTCCCCTAATAGCTCAAGGTCATTTTTTAATCGCTATTACACAGCACTACGTAGTTTGAAAATTCTGAGACCTAAATTAGGGGTTGCTAAAGTCCATGAACATCCCCACAGTGGAGAAAAAATGACGACAAGATGTGAAAACTATGCCAACAAATAATTTTTATTCTGTCTGAGAAACACGAACTTGTACTGACTTAATGGAAGCACCGCATGAATATGATTATAAACGATTTAGCACTAACGCTGACAACAATATAATTTCTCATAAGGTTCATTGTATATACAAAAGTCTAACTAAAAGGGAATGTCTTGATAATTTCGAACATCATCAGAATCCTGCTCGATCGAACTTTTGCTCCATTGAAGATTTCCAAAGCCGTGAATCCCCTGCCGGTAAATGCAATTATTAGAATTGTGAAAGTTCGTTAGATTTTGCTTATAAAGGCGCTGGTTTTGAAAGTGGTTCAAGGCGTCCACTGACTGAGCTCGTCTCCCGTGTATCAAACAATTGCCTAGTGGTTTCCTACCGTCCATGTCTGACAAGCTTCCCACCACACTCTCTGAACGCAAGTTTCCTTTAGACCCATGCAGATGAATGTGGTTCACATAACCCATGGACACAGGTCTCGTCGGTGGAGGACGGTTCCAGTAATCGTCATGAGTAACATTCCAAAGTGATCTGGAACGGTGCATCGTGTCATGAGTTGGATACAATCCAGGGGGTTCTAACCCGATTCCAGCAATTCCAAGCTCACTCATATTACTCTTGTGATGATATTCGGGCTCAAACATGTGGGCCGGGTTGAATTCACTTTTGTGGAGGTGACTTAATGATGCAAAAGACGCCCGGCTGGGAGCGCTGAAGCCATTGTTGAAATTTCTGTTGTCCATGATTTGTTGGCTCCTGAAATTAGCATCACGCTTAGATGGCTTTAAGTGTTGAAGGAGCTTAAACTTAGACTTTAGACCGCCAAGAGATTTGAAAGCACTGCAACTAGCCCCATTACCACCTCGACCACCGTTTATAGCACATTTAGCAATACACTGACTCGGCTGGCTATAGTTTGATATAGACTCAAAAGATTCAGCTTTAGACTTGCAAAAACAGCATGTCAGTTTGGAAAAGAAATGAGCCGGTTTGGGCCGACTTTTGTGGCCAATAATAGCTGAAGTGCTCCAAGCATCTTCATTATCTTCATCGAGAGAAATCCAATCCGGTCGACTAGATATAATACTGTGGCAGTCGAAAACATTGCACTCCTCATCTTTGGGTGTCAATAGTACAGTTGTTTGATGATCAACTATTTGCACGTCATTACTTAAACCATCACCATAAGCCAAATCTATATTGTAGCTGTCGGCATCGCTCCCACTGATAAAATTTTTTTCCGTATGTTCTTTAAATGCAGATGAATCGACCCGTAAGAGGTCATTTTCCTTCGGTGTGGCAGCACTTGGCATGGATTTAAAGCCTTCCTTTATCTCCATAGCACTCTCAGAGCTACAAGCGAAAGGGATAGACAAGGTGTGTTAAGTCAGAGAATAGGAATTACAGCTGTAGTGATAAAAATTCCGATCGCTCAAAATAAAATGATGAATGAATGTGAATGGAATTTACATCGAGGAAATCAAATGCAAGAATACAGACTTGGAAGGGCAAAAAATAAATAAAAGTCAGCAGTGAATAAAATAAAAAAGAAGCATCAACTTTTAGTATAAAACAAAATTGAGCGATAAGTGAAAGCCGACCCATTTTATAAAAATATGATATGCATAAATATAATTAGCGTCATTTTACAGCCAGCAGGAATCTATTTTATGAAATAATGTTAAAACCGGGAAAAATCCAATAAACTTTTATCAAAAGTACATACAAACTACTCAGAATCTCTTAATAATGGGGTAAAAATGGTTATAAAATCGTTATAATCACGCTTCATAAATTTGGACCTTGCAAACGATGCGTCAAATGAAAGTTCTTGATGACAGTATTCCAAATGTAACTTTTTTGAGGCAAGGGAGTAATTTTTGAAACACTTGACTTTAAAAAATATATTAATATGGGGAGCATATGAGATTATTACTTTCATTCCCTAGCAACAACTGTCGTCAATAACCGTCTTGTGCCTCCATTTACAACCCAACTTGACTAAAATCAATCTTGACTCAATAAATCAACTAAAATGAAGCATAAGCATGATTACGACCGACTTATGCAGCAAAAATGCAAAGCCACTGTTTCTTCAGCATTATTGTCTTATTTATATCTATCACCTGTCAAATCCTTTCATAGTACAGCTATGACGATGATTTTCTTGAAGTACTGGAGATGAATCAACAAATCCGTAATTATGATATGCTGACGATAAATCGTAGCTATTCTTGTACGGGGGAGTTCTCAAAATGTTGGCTCCACTTTCCACACTGGCCTGAAAATTAAATTTAAAAAGCAAAGAATATCAGCATCGAATACCAAATTGAAATTAATAAAATCAATTCCCCAATTAACAGGAAAAGCAAAACAAATGTATAAGTACTTTTTTCATCTATTACCTTTCTACTGTTCAATTTGAAATTAAAGTTAAATCTGATAATTTTTCGGAAGAATTTTCCTTTGCTTGTGACTAGCAGGGCGAACGAAATGCAAATGAATGCTCAAATAACAAACCAACTGTTCTAGATCTACTCCGTTTGTGTTGTTTGGAGTTAGGCATCTTTGTTCATTTCCATGGCAATTTCGCCATGGAAAAGAACAGGCCGCTGCCGCTGTAATCCTTTTCAATACACTTTTAAATACTATTTTAAATGAAGAAACAAGCAAATTATAGTTAAACTATAAGAGACTGATTCCTCCAGAATTATAATACTGAATGTTTAAATATCAATTACAACAATTGACAGTTTTATCGCAGTTAAATGCTATCTTCAGCATCTTGTCTACAACAACTTTCATGTGTCAAGTTCACAATTGCAAACAGCACATTCAAAGAACTAGAGGGAACTGCAACATCAATTAATTAAAGTTAATAAAACGCTATTGTTGAAGCCTTACATCCCACTCACAGCTCACATTGCACCATGCACAAATTGCAATTAATCATAAATACTCTAAATCCATCTCCCAAGTGATTTATTAACAGTTGTACTGATTTAATAATCCATGTTTTCGCTAACTCAACAACAAACTGTTCAACACAAACACCGTCTTACATACATACCTAGTTTTCCTAGGTTACACTCTACTTGCTCTCCATTTGTTCATTTAAAAAAAGCTACACAGCAAGTCACCGATTACTCACATACAGATAAGCTAACACTTTCCCATAAAAAATAACTTCTAGAGTCATATAAGCTGATTAGCTAACTAATTACTTGAAAACGGAATTGCGCAATGATCAATATATTTTAAATCTGTGGACAGATTGTCACTGAGACTAACCATCCATACAAGGTCCCTATAGTTACTTGACAAAAAGCTTTTTATAAGGTCCGGCAGTATTCAATTTTCAAACTTTTATGAAAAGAAAATTCAAAAAAAGGTGCTAATTTTGTCTACCATTTTGTATTCTGTATTACTGAGATCTTCAAATTAAAACCGATTAGACAATATTTTCAATCATCATGTCTACTTGCCGCCACATCGGTTGTGAAAATTTCCGAAAAATCCCAATCTAAACCAATTA
>Ga0210040_10006446_pt1 | contig 14603 bp, 14 predicted proteins | sample CryGeyCG12114_NA_FD_185462 | JGI IMG/M metagenome (GOLD analysis project Ga0210040, IMG submission 185462) | Groundwater microbial communities from aquifer - Crystal Geyser CG19_WC_8/21/14_NA (SPAdes) (version 2) | ecosystem: Environmental > Aquatic > Deep subsurface > Groundwater | place: USA... | reverse complement strand
GCTGCGCGCGGCGATGCGGGTAATCGATCTCGCGCTGCCACGGCTCGAGGCCGGAAAGGGCCTGCGCTTCGCGCTGCTGCCGACCGGACAGGATCCCGACGAGCTCCTCAAGGCGAAGGGCGCGCCAGCGATGCAGGCCGTACTGGATTCCGCGCAGCCGATGGTGCGCCTCCTCTGGCAGCGGGAGACCGAAGGCAAGGTCTTCGACAGCCCGGAGCGGAAGGCGACCCTCGACAAGGCGCTGCGGCAGGCCATCGCCGGGATCAAGGACCCGTCGATCCGGCGGCATTACGGCGAGGAGATCAAGCAGCTCCGCTGGGAGCTGTGGGGACCCAAGGGACGGGAACCCCGGCGGTCCACGTGGCGCCCGAAAGGGGCGCCGCTTCCGGCCACGCCTTCGGCCAAGGTCAGCGCGCTTGCAGCGGGAGTACGGGCCCCGGAGGACGAGCCCCGCATCGCCATACTCGCGATCCTGGTCACGGTGCCCGAACTCATCGCCACCTTTGCCCACGAGATTGAGATCCTGGAATGCCCCGATCCCACCCAGGCGGCGCTGCGGGATGCGCTGTTGCGGCACGCAGACGCCCCAGACCTGCGGGCGGCGATCTCAGGGGAGATCGGACCCGAGCGGCTGGATAGCCTTCTCGCCGCGGCTCATATCTTGGAGGTGCGCCGTCCCGGTCAGATCGAGGCCGCGCGCCTCGACCTAGTTGAGGCCTTCGCCAAGCTCGCGGCCCGCCACAGCCACGCCGTCATCCTGGAGGAGGGCCTGGAAGACTATCTTCAGGGGGCCGACGAGTGGGTGACACGGCGGCTGGGGCAGGCGGCCGCGCAGGTCGACGTGACGCGCCGCAAGGAGACGGACGATGCCCGCGAGGTCATCATAGCCCCGAATGGCCTCCCTCTCGACAAGGACGAGATGGAACGTTCGAGCCGGATCTTCTCCGAGGTGGATCCGACGCGCGGCGGACGAGGCGGGCATCGTCGTGGGACTTGACCCGGAACCGCTCCGCGCCCATCTGGCGGGCTTCGGTCGAATCACCACATATGCGGTTGCGAATCACCTGCCTCTGACATTGATTCGCCTCAGCGTCGCACTACCGAATCAGTCCGAATCACCTGATCCCGAGGGAGCCCTCCATGGCCGCCAAGGACAATGACGACCACACCAAGGATGACGCCGACGAGGGGGACATCTCGCTCGACATGAGCCAGGCTGCGGTCAAGAAGATGATCGCGGAGGCCCGGGAACGCGGCTACATCACCTACGACCAGCTCAACTCGGTGCTGCCGCCCGATCAGGTCTCGTCGGATCAGATCGAGGACGTGATGTCCATGCTCTCGGAAATGGGCATCCAGGTTACCGAGAACGAGGAGTCGGAGGAGGTCGAGGAGGAGCCCCAAGGATCCCGCGAGGTCGCGACCGTCGGGGGCAACCGCGACGTGGCTCTGGCCGGTGCCGAGACCGAGAAGCTCGACCGGACCGATGACCCGGTCCGGATGTACCTTCGGGAGATGGGCTCGGTCGAGCTCTTGTCGCGCGAGGGCGAGATCGCCATCGCCAAGCGCATCGAAGCCGGCCGCAACACCATGATCGCGGGCCTCTGCGAAAGTCCTCTGACCTTCCACGCGATCACGATCTGGCGCGACGAGCTCCTCAGCGAGGACATCCTCCTGCGCGACGTGATCGACCTGGAGGCGACCTTCGGGACGCAGCTCGACGCCGACGCAGGCCTGGAGCCGCTGGTCGAAGCGGAAGGCGTGGCCTCGCCTGCGCGCGCTGCTTCCACAGGGCCTGAATTCGACGCCGACGGCAATGAGATTGTCCGCGAGGACGAGGAGGACGACGACGACCAGTCGAACATGAGCCTTGCGGCCATGGAGGCGGCGCTGAAGCCGCGCGTGCTCGAGACGCTGGAGGTCATCGCCCGCGACTTCGGCACCCTGTCCGAGATGCAGGACGCACGGATGTCCGCGACGCTTAACGAGGACGGGACCTTCTCGGCTGCGGACGAGGCAACCTACCAGAAGTTGCGCAGCGAGATCGTGGCGCTGGTGAACTCGCTTCACCTGCACACCGCCCGGATCGATGCCCTTATCGACCAGCTCTACGGCATCAACAAGCGGATCATGACGATCGACTCCGCGATGGTGAAGCTTGCCGACCAGGCCCGCATCAACCGCCGCGAGTTCATCGATGAATACCGGGGCGCGGAGCTCGACCCGACCTGGCTCGACCGCATGAGCCAGAAGGCCGGCCGGGGCTGGCAGATGCTCCTGGAGCGCTCGCGCGAGAAGATCGAGGAACTGCGCGGCGAGATGGCCCAGGTCGGCCAGTACGTCGGCGTGGACATCAGCGAGTTCCGCCGCATCGTCGCGCAGGTTCAGAAGGGCGAGAAGGAAGCCCGTCAGGCCAAGAAGGAGATGGTCGAGGCGAACCTTCGCCTCGTGATCTCCATCGCGAAGAAGTACACGAACCGCGGGTTGCAGTTCCTGGACCTCATCCAAGAGGGCAACATCGGCCTGATGAAGGCCGTGGACAAGTTCGAGTACCGGCGCGGCTACAAGTTCTCGACCTACGCGACCTGGTGGATTCGGCAGGCCATCACGCGGTCCATCGCGGATCAGGCCCGGACGATCCGCATCCCGGTCCACATGATCGAGACGATCAACAAGCTCGTCCGCACGGGCCGCCAGATGCTCCACGAGATCGGTCGCGAGCCGACGCCCGAGGAACTGGCCGAGAAGCTCCAGATGCCGCTGGAGAAGGTCCGCAAGGTGATGAAGATCGCCAAGGAGCCGATCTCCCTCGAGACCCCGATCGGGGACGAGGAGGACAGCCAGCTCGGCGACTTCATCGAGGACAAGAACGCGATCCTGCCGCTGGACAGCGCCATCCAGGAGAACCTGAAGGAGACGACGACGCGGGTGCTGGCCTCGCTGACCCCGCGCGAGGAGCGGGTGCTGCGGATGCGCTTCGGGATCGGGATGAACACGGACCACACCCTAGAGGAGGTGGGCCAGCAGTTCAGCGTGACGCGCGAGCGGATCCGGCAGATCGAGGCCAAGGCGCTGCGGAAGCTGAAGCATCCTTCGAGGTCGCGGAAGCTGCGGAGCTTCCTGGATCAGTGAGGGCAGGGCCAGCCGGCCCTGGAGACCCGTGCGGGCCGGAGGGGAGGACCCTTCGGCCCGTTTCCGTTCTGCGGATCGCTCCGTTGCCCGGACCTTTGCGCTAGGGTAAGCTAGGCCGCACTTCATTACCGTTTCCAAACTTGCTTTTCGCCCGACGGCCACTTGCGGGCAGCGCCGCGCGGCGGCCCCGGATTTCCGAAGGAGCATTCTCATGACTTTCGTCGAGGCCTTGGGCCAGCCGAAGCCCCTCATCGTTCGGCCGGGCGAGGGACCCGTCGGCGTCTCGGGCGGGACGCTGGCCGTCCACGAATGGACGATGCCCGGGCCGTCTTACCTGCATGTGCATCGGTCGAACGACGAGGGTTTCCACGTCCTCGAAGGGACGCTGCGGTTCCACACGGCGGAGGGGGACATCGACGCAGCAGCCGGGACCACGGTGTTCGTTCCGGCCGGTGCGCCGCACAGCTACTCCTGCATCGGGCCGAGCCGGTACCTGATCTTCCTGACGCCCAACATGGACCGGCTGATCTCCAAGCTGATCGCCCTGGAGGACGACGCCCTGATCCCGGCGACGCTGGCCGAGCACGACACGGAAATTGTGGGCTGGGTCAGGCCCCCGGGTCCATGGGCGCAGGGCCGATAGGCCGCTGCCCCCGCACCAGATCCGCCGCAGGGGGCTGCCCTAGGCCAGATACCTCCGGAACCATTCGATCGTCCGGTTCCAGGCGAGCTCCGCCGCCTCGGCGTCGTACCTTGGCGTCGAGTCGTTATGGAACCCGTGGTTCACGCCGGGGTAGATGTGCGCCTCGTAAGTCTTTCCGTTGGCCTTGAGGGCCTCCTCGTAGGCCGGCCAGCCCTCGTTGATGCGGGTGTCCAGCTCCGCATAATGGAGGAGGAGGGGCGCGTTGATTCTCGGCACGTCGGCCGGGTCGGGCTGGCGGCCGTAGAAGGGAACGGCGGCCTTCAGCTCGGGGATGGCGACCGCAGCCGCGTTGGCCACCCCGCCGCCATAGCAGAAGCCGGTGATGCCGACGTTGCCGGTAGAGAGGTCGTGCTCGCGTAGCCAGTCCACGGCGCGCAGGAAGTCGTTCATCAGCTTCGTCGGATCAACCTGGCTCTGAAGCTCGCGTCCCTGCTCGTCGTTGCCGGGATAGCCGCCGACGCTGGTGAGGCCGTCAGGGGCAAGGGCCAGGAAGCCGGCCTTGGCAAGGCGGCGCGCGACGTCCTCGATATACGGGTTGAGGCCCCGGTTCTCGTGCACCACCACCACCGCGGGAAAGGGGCCAGCGCCGGCCGTCTCGGCCCCGGGCTGCTGGCCGTCCTGTGGCGTCGCCGGCCGGACCAAGTAGGCGCGCACCTCTCCGTTTCCATCCGGCGAGTCGTAGGTGACGTACTCGGGCAGGATCTCGGGGTCGGTGAACTCAACTTGCTGAGCGAGGGCGTAGTTAGGGCTGAGGGCGGCAAGGATCGCCGGAGCCGTCACTCCGGCGACGGCAAACTTGGCGGCTCGGTCGAGGAAATCGCGCTTGCTGATCCGCCCATGGGCATAGCCGTCATAGAGTTGGAGGAGTTCGGGCGAGAAGTCCTTGGCGGTGAGGCGGGTCATGGCGGTCTCCCTGTTGCTGAGCGCGGAGATAGGATCGTGGCGCGGCCCTTCCATGATGCGACGCGGGGACCAGGGGGTCGCATCACGCGGCCAGAGGTGCTCGATCGCGCCGGAACGACCTTCGCTGGGGCTGAGGGCCGCTTCTCCCGTAGCGCAGGGACCTTCAGGGCCTCGCTCTCAAAGCTGCATGCCGTTCCAGGAGCAATGCCATCTGCTTGCCGGAGCGAGCCGCGTCGGATTGCGTCAGCCCGGACGGGTGGCACGGGTCCGAGACGGAAGGCCGGTCACGCTGCTTGGTAGGGGGCGAAGAGCCTTCAGAAGGTGTTCGCTCCTGGTCAGCCCGACCCCAAGATCAAGAGGGATGCGGGATGCGGGACCTGTCAAGACTGGAGATCGCGACTACAACGCCGCCGCTCCGTGAGGCAGGTGTAGATCGGCTCCAGGGTCGGCCGACGGCACGCTTGGCGTCTGGCCGGTGGTGGCGAGGTCCGGAGGACTCGGGCGGGCAGCCCGAATAGCTTGGCGCGAGGGTAGCTTCGCGCCGGTCAGCGGAGGGCATCGCGGTCGAAGGGGCCGGCATGCCGTGGTGGATCAGGGAGGTGACGATGGTGGCGTTCAACTTGGTGCAGGCCCGCGTTCGACCGGAGTTCGAGGCGGAGTTCCTGAAGGCCAATGGCAATCCGGGCTGCGAGGTGGAGCGGGGCCTCCGCTGCATGAGCCTCGTGCGGACGGACGAGCATTGCTACTGCTTCGTGGGCGAGTGGGACAGCCTGGACGCGATGGAGGCGGCGCGGCCGGTGCTCGGCGCCTGGCTCGAGCGGATGCGGCCCATGCTTGCTGAGACCGGCGAGGGCGCCGAAGTCGCAGGGCGCGTGGTCGCGCGGCTGAAGCCACGAGTCGAGCCGGGCGACCATCGCTCCTGCTGAGGGCGCTTGACGCCCCCCGCCCGAACCGCGAGCCTTGGACGGTGTTGCCGAGGAGGCCGTGGTGGACCTGCAGACCCTGACTCTGATCGCGTGCCTGGCCCTGCTCATGGTCGTCGTCGCGCTGCTGCTGATCCGCAGCCCCAAAGCCGGCGACGGGCGGGAGCTGGAGCAGGCAAGGACGGCCGCCGAGGTGGCGGGCGCCCGGATGGAGGCGCAGGCCCGCCTCCTGGCCGAGCGGGACGCACGGGTTGCGGGGCTGACCTCGGAGGTCGAGGCGCTGCGGGCCTCTCATCGGGAGGCTGAGACGGGGCGGTCCGACGCCGAGTCCCGCTGCGCCCAGGCGACCGAAGCCGTCGCGCGCCTTGAGCGAGCAGCAAAGGAACTGCGCGAGGATGGCGCCCGCCTGGCCCAGCAGCTGCGTGACGATGCAGCCTTGGTTGCGAGGCGGCTGGAGGCGACGGAGACAGAACTCGCACGGCTCCGGGCCGACCACGCCGCGCTCCAGACGGAGCGGGACGAGCGGCTGGCCTCGGCGGAGCGGGAGGTGGCGAATCTCCGGGCCCTGCGCGAAGAGATGACCCGGGAATTCCAGGCGCTTGCGGCGCGGACGCTGCGGGAGACGGGCTCCCAGTTCTCGGAGGCTCACCAGCAGAAGCTGACGGAGCTGCTGACGCCCTTCCGCGAGCAGGTGGGGCGTTTCGAGACGGAGCTGCGGGAGGTCCACAAGCACGCGGACATGGACCGCGCGGTGCTGGCCGAGCAGATCCGGGCCTTGTCGGCCCAGGCCCAGTCGGTGAGCCAGGATGCGGCGAACCTCGCCCGCGCGCTCAAAGGAGACAAGCAGCGCCAGGGAGCCTGGGGCGAGGCGCAACTCGAGCGCTACCTGGAACTCCTGGGCTATCGGCGCGACGTGGACTACGTCGTCCAGTCGAGCCGCACGGGCGACGAGGGGGACCGGCGCCGTCCGGACCTGATCCTTCAGATGCCGGGCGGCAAGGCGCTGGTGATCGACAGCAAGGTGTCGCTCTCGGCCTACGCCGATGCCCTGGCCGCCGAGACGGATGAGGAGCGCGAGCGGTGCCTGCGCCTCCACGCCCGCAATGTGCGGGACCGTGTCGACGAATTGGCGGCGCGCGACTACCAGGGCATGGTGGACGGCTCGATCGACTGGGTGCTGCTGTTCATGCCCATCGAGGGAGCGGTCTCGGCGGCCTGGGCCTATGATGGTGAGATCGCGGCCTATGCCATGGAGCGCGGGGTCGCCCTGGCCTATCCGACCTCGCTGCTGATGGCGTTGAAGACCGTCAGGCACCTCTGGAACGTCGAGAAGCGCAACAAGAACGCGGAAGCGATCGCCGAGCGGGCGGGGCGGCTCTACGACAAGCTTTCAACTTTCATGGAAAGCTTCGAACGGGTCGGCGGCGCGCTCGACGACGCGAAGAAAGCACATGAGAGGGCGTTGGGCCAGCTCACGAGGGGGTCGGGGAACCTCGTCGGGCAGGTCGAGAAGCTCAAGGCCCTCGGCGCGCGGACCGGGAAATCGCTGGGCGTGGCCCATGACGGCGAGCCCGAAGCAGAGGAAGGGCCGAAGGTCCTGCCCTCGCCCGCCAACGACGACGCAATCCGCGCCATCCCGGCGGCGGAGTAGGTCAACCCGCAGGCCACGCGACCCAAGCGAACAGGGCGAGGGCAAGGAGCCATAGCGCGAGGACCGCGACGGCTCCGATTCGGTTGACTGGGGGGTCCTGACGGCAATCGGCCTCGGCTCGGAATTCCGCCATAAGAAGCGGGGGCACAAGGCGGATGGCGAGGAGGATCAGCCCGGGAAGAAGGATCGCCTCGTCCAGAAGACCCAGGATCGGGATGACGTCAGGGATCAGGTCGATGGGCGACAGGGCATAGGCGGCAATTGCGGCGCAGAGCGCGCGGGCGGCCCAGGGGGTCCGTCGGTCGCGCGCCGCGAGCCAGAGCGCCAAGACATCGCGTCGGATGCGACGGGCCCAAGCCCTGAGCCTGGCGAAGGGACGCTCGGTCATCGACGAACTCTCCTGGGTGGACCACGATGCTGCGCTGCGACGACGCGGCTACCCAATCCCTCCGACCCTCCATATGTTGCGCTGCAGGACAGGAGGTCGGGACCCCATGCGCTGCCCGTTTTGCGGAAACGTCGATACGCAGGTCAAGGACTCGCGTCCGGCCGAGGACCACGCCTCGATCCGGCGGAGGCGATTCTGCGCGGCCTGCGGGGGACGGTTCACGACCTACGAGCGGGTGCAGCTCCGGGACCTCGTGGTCATCAAGTCGAGCGGACGGCGCGAGGACTTCGACCGCGAGAAGCTGGAGAGGTCGGTCAGAATCGCCATGCAGAAACGACCCATCGAGCCGGAGCGGATCGACCAGATGGTATCGGGCATCGTGCGGCGCCTCGAGTCGCTGGGCGAGACGGACATCCATTCGCGGCAGATCGGGGAACTGGTGATGGAAAGCCTCGCCCGGATCGACACGGTCGCCTATGTGCGGTTCGCTAGCGTCTACAAGAACTTCCAGGCCGTGGACGACTTCGACCGCTTCATGGCAGAGCTGCGCCCCCAGGAGCCGCAGGAATCGTGACCGAGGACGAGCGCTGGATGGGGCTCGCGCTGAGCCTCGGGCGGCGCGGCTGGGGGCGGGTCTGGCCGAATCCTTCGGTGGGCTGCGTGATCGTGCGCGACGGTCGGGTGCTGGGGCGAGGCTGGACGGCGGATGGCGGGCGGCCCCATGCCGAGGCGCGCGCGCTGGAGCAGGCGGGGGAGGCGCGCGGCGCGACCGCGTACGTGACTCTGGAGCCTTGCGCACATCATGGAAAGACGCCGCCCTGCGCGGAGGCGCTGGTGGCCGGCGGGGTGAAGCGGGTCGTGGTGGGGACTGGCGACCCAGACCCCCGAGTCTCGGGGAGGGGCATTGCGATCCTCCAGGCGGCGGGGATCGAGGTCGTAGTTGGGGTACTGGAAGCGGATGCGCGGGCGGACTTGGCGGGGTTTTTGCTGCGCGTGACCGAACGGCGGCCCTTCGTCACGCTGAAGCTGGCCGCGAGCCTCGATGGGCGCATCGCGACGGCCTCGGGCGAGAGCCGGTGGATCACCGGACCGAAGGCAAGGGGGATGGTACACGCGCTGCGGGCACGTCATGACGCCGTGATGGTGGGCGGCGGGACAGCCCGGGCTGATGATCCGATCCTGACTGTGCGCGGGCTGGGCGATCGGCCGCACCTAGTCCGGGTGGTTCTGTCGCGGAACCTGGGGCTGCCGTTCGACGGGCAGCTCGCGCGGACGGCGCGGGAGGAGCCGCTGTGGCTGGTACATGGGGAGGGAGCGGCGCCGATGGCCTGGGAGGCGCTGGGCGCGCGTTGTCTTGCTGTGCCAGCCGGCTCGGAGGGTCTGGACCTGCGCGGGGCGCTGATGGCGTTGGCGGGGCAGGGCCTCACGCGTGTGTTCTGTGAGGGCGGAGGGCAGGTGGCGGCGGGCCTCCTGCGCGCGGACCTCGTGGATGAACTGGTCGTGTTTCACGCGGGGCTTGCGCTAGGGGCCGAAGGGCGGGCCATGCTCGGCGATCTCGGCCTTGGAAGGCTGGCCGAGGCGCCCCGCTTGCATCTGGCGGAGGCGCGGCCCGTGGGAGGCGACCTGATGAGCCGCTGGCGGCGGTAGAGGCAGGGCCGACGGTCCCCGCCCCCGGAGCCTCACTCGACTTGGGTCAGGAGGTCGTCGAAACGCTGCTTGGCGAGGCCGCGAAGCTTGCCGACCTCCGCGCTCAGGGTCTCAAGGTTCGCAGGAGCTTCGCCAACCTCGATCAGAGCCACCATGCCCATACCGAAATGCGGGGTGCATTCGAGACCGTAGAGTCCCGCTTCGGTGAAGGTGACGGGCATCGGCTCACCCATGATGGCGCTTTCGATGGGATCGGTGCCTTCGGGGACCATGCCCTCGATGGACGCGACGTTGTGACCCGGATCGGTGGGAACGAAGACTACGGTGTCGCCAGGCTGGACGTGCAGGAAGGCCGGCTCGAACACCATGGTGCCTGACTCGCCGCGGTTGAGCATCTGGACCTGATAGTTCTCGGCCAGGACCGGCGCCCCGGACAGAGCGAGGGCGGCCGCAAGGGCGAGGGCATAGGGAAGCATCGGAATATCCTTTCCACGGTGATCCGGTTCGCGTCGGGCTGGTCCTACGCAGGGCGCGGGGAGAATGGATTGATCCTGGTCAACCCATGGCGTGGACAATCGGACCTCGTAGCAGTGTGCGCCGGCCAATTGGGAATCCGGTCCAGAGGCCGACTGAGCGGATGGCCCAAGGAGGAGTCTGGCCGAAGTTGGAACCAAGGATTGCGAGGTAGCGGTTGGGGCCCTGTCGTCTTGCAGAGAGCGCTCAGAAGGTCGCGACGTCAAAGGCCGAGCGGACAGGTGCTCTCCACCGGGTGCGAGATGGTCGTTCCGACGTTGAAATCGGACATTCGCGCGGAGAGACGTGCCCTATTCTGTTGCTGCCAAGGAAACAGCACCTCGGTCTGAGCCAGCGATGCACGCCTGGCTTGAGGCAGTCAGCCGGCCTCTCCCAAGGGGACGCGTGTCGATCCCTTCAGAACGCAAAAGATGAAGCTGGATCGCACTTGCGCGGCGGCTTCCACGCCCCTACCTTTGGGTCCGGCGGGTTCTGCCCCTCTCGTGAACGGGTTCGATTCCAGTGGCCTATAATGACTCCGAGGGAGTTGGCTCTGGTCAGGTCCAGGCCTGATCACCTGACGCCCACCTGTATACACAGGTCCTCGGGAAACGTCACCCACACGGTTGCCGCGGTTCCCGCCACCGCTGCCTTCTCTAGTAGGGCTCGCGCCACCAGAGGTGGCGGTCGAAGCAGGCCTGGGTCAAAGTGCGTTGCCACCCTTCCCACGAGGCCGGCCGAAGGTCGCCCCAGCGTCGCTCCACGCGGAAGCGGATTGCTTCGGCCCTGCGTTGAGCGACGAACATGAGGATGGCCCCAAGCGCCAGACCTATCAGAAACAGCATGCGCAACCCTTCCCCGTGCGACCCGAGTCGGGCCATCCTGCACGATCCAGATTAACGTCTGATTAAGGGCGCCGCGGTTCCCCAGGGAACGCCTTCGGCTTGGCCTCGCGCGCCATGTGGTCGAGGACCGCGTTGACGAAGGCTTTTTCCCGGCCCTCGGGAAAGAAGGCCTCGGCGATGTCAACGTATTCGGTGATGACGACGCGGGGGGGCGTGTCGGTCGCGACGAGCTCGGCTCCGGCGGCGCGGAACAGGGCGCGGAGCGTGGGGTCTATGCGGTCGATGGGCCACTTGGCCACCAAGGCGCGGTCGGTCATCTGGTCGATGCGCGCCTGATGGTTCACCGCTTCGAGGGTCACCTTGCGGAAGAGATCCACATGACCTTCGGCCATCTCGTCGCCATCCATGACCTCGCCGAAGCGGTGCGTCTCGAACTCCCGGGTGACGTTATCCACGGACGAGCCGGCCGCCTCCATCTGGAAGAGGGCCTGCACGGCGTAGAGGCGGGCGGCCGACTTGCGCTGGAGGTTGCGATCGGGGGCCTTGCGGTCGGCGCTCATTCCTTGGCTCCCAGGCGGTCGCCCAGGAACCCGAGCTTCTTCTCGGGCCGCTGCCACTTGCGGGACAGCTGCAGCAGGTGGAGCGCCGCGGCCGCCGCGCCGCCGCCCTTGTCCTGGCCGGAGGCATCGGCGCGAACGAGCGCCTGATCCTCGTTCTCGACGGTCAGGATGCCGTTGCCGACGCACTGGCCCTGGAGGCCGAGGACGGTGAGGCCATGGGCCGACTCCTCGACCACCGTGTCGTAATGGGTCGTCTCGCCCCGGATGACGCAGCCCAGGGCGACGAAGGCGTGGAATTCGCCGAGCCGGGCCGCCATGGCGATGGCGGGGGCGATCTCGAGGGCGCCGGGGACCTCGGCCGTCTCATGGGTGGCGCCCCAAGCCTCGATCTCGGCGCGTGCGCCTTGAAGGAGCTGGTCGGCGATCTCACGATAATAGGGCGCGACGACGATGAGGACCTTGGCGGGTCGGTCGTCGAAGCGGCCGCGCGGCAAGCCTTCGGTCTGCGGTCCGGCCATCATTCGCCTCCGGTGATCTTGCGCGTGCCGATGATCTCGAGGCCGTAGGCCTCCAGTCCCACGACGCGGGGCATGGGATTGTTGGTGAGAAGGACGATGTGGTGGAGGCCGAGGGAGCTCAGGATCTGGGCGCCCAAGCCATACTGGCGCAGGGTCTGGGGCGAGACCTCGTGCTCGAGCGCGAGCTTCATGTGGAGATCGCGCAGGAGCACTACCGCGCCGCGGCCTTCCCGGGCGATCAGGCGCATCGCGTCCTGGAACTCATGCGCGCGGCCCGGGGCGCCCGTGCCGACGACGTCGAGGAGCGGGTCGAAGGCGTGCATCCGGACGAGGACGGGCTCGTCGCCCCCGATGTCGCCCTTGACGAGGACGATGTGCTCGGCCCCCTGGGTCTGGTCGGTGTAGATGCGGAGCGTCCAATCACCGCCGAACTCGGTAGAGACGACCTGTTCGCTGCGGACCTTCACGAGGTTGTCGTGGCGGCGGCGGTAGGCGATCAGGTCGCTGATGGTGCCGACCTTGAGCCCGTGCTTCTGCGCGAAGGCGATGAGCTCGGGCAGCCGGGCCATGGTGCCATCGTCGTTCATCACCTCGCAGATGACGCCCGACGGGTTGAGGCCGGCGAGGCGCGAGATGTCCACCGCGGCCTCGGTGTGGCCGGCGCGGACGAGGACCCCGCCGTCGCGTGCGCGGAGCGGGAAGACGTGGCCGGGCGAGGCGATGTCCTGCGGGCCGTAGCCCGCGTCGATGGCCACGGCGACGGTGCGAGCCCGGTCATGGGCGGAGATGCCGGTCGAGATGCCCTCGCGCGCCTCGATGGAGACGGTGAAGGCCGTCTCGTGGCGGGACTGGTTCTGCGAGGTCATGAGCGCCAGGCCGAGTTCGTCCACCCGCTTCTCGGTGAGGCACAGGCAGATCAGGCCCCGGCCGTGGGTGGCCATGAAGTTGATCTTCTCGGGCGTGGCCATCTGTGCGGGGACGAAGAGGTCGCCCTCGTTCTCGCGATCCTCATGGTCCACGAGGACGACCATGCGCCCGTTGCGGGCATCCTCGATGATGTCCTCGATGGGCGAGATGGCGTCGGACCAGTCACGCTCGACCGGGCCGGGCTGTTCGTAGGTGAGGGTCATGGGGCAACGCTCCTGTCGGGGGGCAGATAGCGGAGGCGTGGCCCGATGGGAAGGGCGCAGGGGCTGTGCGGCGGCGCGGGGCAGGAGGCGATTCGGAGAGGTCATGAGGAAAGGATGCCGGAAAAGGGTTAACGGAATGTGAGGCCACCGTTCGGTGGGGGCACCGCGACGCAACACCCCTGGCGCCGGACCACGGGGAAACTCGGCGTTCTCGGCCGGACCGGCTCGGCCCGACGCGGGACCGTCTAGGGCAGGGCGGCGAAGTAGGCGTCGCCGGTGAGGAAGCCGGCGAGGCGGCCGGCCTCGCACCACTCGCGCTCCAGCGCGGTCTCGCCCACGAGGACATAGGCGTCCCCGGGCCTGCGACGGTCGCGGAGGACTGTCCGGAGGCGGTCGCGCGCCTGGCCCCAGGCCTCGGTCGAAAGGGGCGCGCGGTGGGCGGCTTCCAGGGGGGCGAGCGACAGGATCGCGGAGGGATCGAGGGGCGGCTGCGCCAGCGCGATGCGGTCGCAGGCGAGGAGGGTCGCGAGCCGATCCCGCCGGTCTGGCGGGACGCGGTCGGTCGCGCGGAGAAGGCGGAGGGCGTTGGTCGAGAACAGGAAGCCGATGAGGTCCTGCCCGGTGCTCGCGCGGAGGCCGGCATAGGTGCGGTAGGGGAGACCGAGTTCCCGGGCGCGACGTACCCGCAGGCGGACGACCTCGACGGGGAGGGTGGGGAGGAGCGACTCGCGGGCGCGCGCCCAGCAGTGGCGGCGCCAGGAATGACCCTCGTCGAGTGCGGGTCCGTTGTTGTGGCCGATCGATGCGAGCATGCGGGGCGCGCGGGGCCTCCCTGTCCAGGGCCGGAGCCGAGCCGCCCGGCGGGCGGCCTTCGCCCGACCCTAGGCGGTCCCGAGGGTCCGGATCAACGGGGATGGGGCCTCGGCAGCGGGCGCATGGTTCCCTTGCCGGGTCAGGCCAGCTCTGGTAGCCAGACCGGAAGAGCCAGGGGAGATTGTGCGGTCGTGAGACTCGGCAGGACGGTCGAGCTGGGCTGGCTGCTGCTTCTCGTTGTCGTCCTGGGCGCGGTTCACGTGCAGACGCGCCTGAGCGTCGCCCGTGCGGAGCGGACCTATCGGTCCGGCGACGCCTTCGTGGAGGTCGACGGGGTCCGGCTTCATTACGCCGAGGCGGGGGAGGGCGAGCAGGCCGTGGTCCTCCTGCACGGGAACCCCGGCTTCCTGCAGGACTACGACGCCGTGATGCCGCTGATCGCGGGCGAGGGGCTGCGGGCCATCGCCTTCGACCGGCCGGGGCACGGATTCAGCGAGCGTCCCGAGGGAACCGTCGATGTCCATGCCCAGGCGCGGCTGGTGCATGGGGCGCTGGTCCGGCTGGGGGTCGTGCGGCCGGTGCTGGTGGCGCATTCCTGGTCGGGGGCACTCGCGCTCGCCTATGCGCTGGACTACCCGGGGGAGGTGCGCGGGCTCGTTCTGCTGGCGCCGGTAGCCTATCCGAGGCAGGGATTCGGCTCGCGGCTCCAGGCGCTGTCCCAGGTGCCGGTCCTGGGATGGCTGGCCGCCTGGACCGTGATCCCGACGCTCGCGAAGCCCCAGATCCCGCCCGTGCTGGCGGCCGCTTTCGCTCCCGACCCGGTGCCGGGCGGCTACGAGCAGGCCGCCACGGCCCTCTGGGTGCGGCCGCAGCAGTT
>Ga0210040_10006445_pt1 | contig 14606 bp, 12 predicted proteins | sample CryGeyCG12114_NA_FD_185462 | JGI IMG/M metagenome (GOLD analysis project Ga0210040, IMG submission 185462) | Groundwater microbial communities from aquifer - Crystal Geyser CG19_WC_8/21/14_NA (SPAdes) (version 2) | ecosystem: Environmental > Aquatic > Deep subsurface > Groundwater | place: USA... | reverse complement strand
CATTGCCCGGCGCGCCCGGCCCGTTTGCGTGACCAACGGCCAGCCCTGACCGATGCTCATGCCGGGTCACGGGCACCCGCCCTCGATGGTGCTTCCGCTCGTGGTTCTGGGACTGACAAGCCTGCTCTATTTCGCTGCTGCCGCCTATCAACTGCGTAGGCGTAGGCGTGGGCGGAGTTGGAGCTTGTGGCGCACAACGGCGTGGGCGGCCGGGGCCGCAGCGCTGGCCCTCGGCCTGCTGCCGCGATACCTGCCGTTCCCTGCCGGGGATTTCCGCCAGCACATGCTTCAGCACCTGCTCCTGGGCATGCTGGCGCCACTCGGCCTGGTCATGGCCGCGCCGATCACCCTTGTTCTTCGCACCGCCCCGGCGAGCGTTGGACGCATGATCGCCCGGGTGCTGCGCAGCGGGTGGATACGCCTTTGGGCCAATCCGGTGAGCGCGCTGGTGCTCAATCTGGGCGGCATGGCGGCGCTGTACTTCACGCCGCTCTATGGTGCGATGATGATGAAGCCCTGGCTGCATTACCTCGTGCATTTTCACTTCGTGGCGGCGGGCTGTCTCTACGTGTGGGTGATCGCGGGTCCCGATCCGGCGCCCCGCCGCCCGTCGGTGCCCACCCGCCTGGTCGTGCTGGGCGTGGCCGTGGTCATCCATTCGACGATGGCGCAGCTTCTCTATGCCGGTCTCTTCGTCGCCATCCCCGCTCCATCCAATCACCTGCGCCAGGCAGCCGAGCTGATGTATTACGGCGGCGACATCACCGAGATGCTGCTAGCCTTTGCAATGGTGAGCACCTGGCGGCCGCATCGTGGCGGCGACAGGCCGCGGGGGCGCCGAGCTGCGCTGATGATGCCGTTCCGGCGGCGACGCCTGGCGGCCTGAGGAACTCTGCGCACTTGCGGGCGGCCCCGCCTCGTGCGGCGGAAGGGGCGGCACGCCGAACGCGCGACAGATCGCCGCACAGGAGCCGGGAAGCCGTCTTAACCACTTCGTCGCACTCTCGACCTATCGATTTGGGAATGCGATTAGCCACCATCACGAACTGGGCGTACGGCGCCACCGTTCTGTTCACACTCGCCTCGGGTGCCACGATGCTGCTGGCATCCGACGCGCAGGAAAAGGAGCGCGCGGCAGTCGCCCAGCGCTACCGGCTCGACCAGGGCACTTCGCAGCTCGGCGCGGAAATCTACGCTCTGAGCGGCCTCGCGCGCCAATACACCATCAGCGCCGATCCGACGCATTTGGAGCTCTACAAGCGCGAGGCGACCAGATTCCGACAGGTCGAGGATCGCTTCGAGCATCTCGACGATGCCGGCGCCAGCCTGGACGAGCTGAACGCCGTGAAGGAAGCTTTCCGCTGGGCGCAAACCCTGCATGACGAGCAGCGCTCTGCCATCGCCGCGCGGCAAGAGGGCGATCAGGCGCGGGCACTCGCGATCGTCTTCGGAGCCGAATACGAACGCGAGCTCGACCGTGCCGAGGGCATGATCGAGCGCTTCCAGTACCGCCTGGACACGCGCATCGAAGCAGAAGTCACAGCCGCCGCGCGACTGGCGCAGGTCTGGAAGACGATGTCCGAGATCATGCTCGGGCTCACCGGGTTCCTGTTCCTTTGCGTCCTCTATTTCGTCTTCAAGCGGCGCGTCCTCCACCCGGTCATCCGCCTGAGCGACGTTGTCGCCCGGCTGGCCGCTCAGGACTACGCGGCCGAGCCTCCCGATTACGAGCAGATCGACGAGATCGGCGACATGGCGCAAGCCCTTCGGGTGTTCCGCGAGAACGGTATCGAGCGCCAGCGCCTCGAAGAAGAGCAGGACGCCGACCGCGCGATGCGTGACCTCCTCTCGCGGATGACGCAGCGCATGCAGGGCTGTGATACCAAGCACGATCTTGAGGGCGTGGTGCAGCGCTTCTTTCCGGAGATCGTGCCTGCCTGGGCAGGAACCCTCTACCTGCTCGACACGGGTCGCAATGCGCTGGTGGCCGCCTGCAGCTGGGGAAGCCCTGCTCACTCGCAGCCGGAGTTCTCTCCGCTTGCCTGCTGGGGCCTGCGGCGCACCGTGCTGCATCGCCCCGCTGGTGATTGCCTCGACGTGGTTTGCGACCATCTTCAGCTGGACGACGTCAGCCGGCCGGACACCATCTGCCTACCGCTGACCGCGCAGCGTGAGACCCTGGGGCTTCTTTATCTTGAGCGCCGGGCGGGCGAAAACGCCGGGCCGGCAGATCCGGAACCCTATCTCACCATGATCGCCGAGAATGTCGCGCTGGCGCTCGCAAACCTCCAGCTGCGGGACACGCTGCGCGACATGGCGATGGCCGACACGCTGACCGGCCTGTCGAACAGGCGCCACCTCGATACGCTTCTTGACGTCCAGGTGCGCGAAGCCGCTTCTCAGGGCCAGGCGATAAGCTGCCTGATGCTGGATATCGACCACTTCAAGAGCTTCAACGACAAATTCGGCCACGATGCGGGCGACGCGGTGTTGCGCGAGGTGGGCTTGGCATTGAAGCGATCGATCAGGGACGGGGCACTTGCCTTCCGCTACGGCGGCGAGGAATTCATGGTGCTGTTGCCCGCCCTCGAAGCAGAGCCCGCCAGCCAGCGTGCGGAGGAGATCCGCACCCGCATTGGCGAGTTGCACGTGCAGCACGAGGGGATCGACCTGGGGCGGATCACCGCTTCCATAGGGCTCGCGACCGTTCCGGAGCATTGTTCACCAGACCGGCTGGTGCAGACCGCCGATGCAGCTTTGCTACGCGCAAAGAAGGCCGGCCGGAACCGGGTCGTCGTCGCAGACTCCAGGCGACGTGACCACGTCGCCGCTGCATGACGGGCGTTATATAGCGACCAACGATCCCTGGATCACACAGCGACCCGTGTTGGAAAGTCAGCCTCGGCGGCCTGCCCGGCGATGAACACAGGCCTAGGTCGGCTCGCCATCGGCAACTCATCGCGAGACGGTCACTTGGCGGGGTTTTTGATCCCTTGCCGCAGGATCGAATTGGCTGCCTCCGAGATCGTGGTGGCCGCGTGGTCCTCGCTCCAGATGGCGTAGCGCAGGCCCAGGAACACGTTCATGCCCATGATCGCCCAGGCATGCACCTCGTCCAGGTCGGGCCGCAGCTCTCCGGACCGGCCGCCTTCGCGCAGCCGATCGCGGATACGGTCGGCGGTGCTTTGGTAGTGCATGCGGAAGCTGGCAGGGTCGACGAACTCTGCCTCGTCGATGATGCGGTAGATCTCCTTGTGCTCCCTGGCGAAATGCAAGAACGCCTCGAGCGCCGCGCGCTCTGCGTCGAGCGCACCAAGCTCGCCAATTAGCGCACCGCGCGCCTGTTCGCCGACCCTTCGGCTAAGGTCGCCCACCAGCGCGCGGAAGATCTCGTCCTTGGAATCGAAGTAGGTGTAGAACGAGCCCAGCGCAGTGCCCGCCCGCCGGGTGATCGCGCTGATCGACGCTTCGTGGAAGCCCTTTTCGCCGAATTCCTGAGCAGCGGCATCGAGCAGGAGGCGCAGCGTGCGCTGCCCGCGCGCGGTGCGCGGCCGCTTGCCGTTGTCCGGTGCCGCAGCTTCTGGATCGTCCACGCTCCACAGGTAAGTGCGCGTGCCATGCTTGGCAAAGAAAAAAGTTGAAAGGTGGTTCAGGTCTCAATATTGGCGGCGAACAGAATAACATTGTCCTTGGGAGAGCGACATGTCGAAGGCCTTTCTGTGGCAATCCGCAGCCTATGCCTGCCTGATCACCGCGCTTGTGGTGCCGGGGCTCGCCACACCGGCAAAGGCGCAGGGCCTGCCGCCCGCGTCGGCCGACGCGGAGGCTTCCGAAGGGGGCGAGCAGGGGTCGATCATCGTCACCGCCCGCCGCCGCGAGGAACGCCTGGTCGACGTGCCGATCTCGGTCTCCTCCTTCGGCGCCGACGAGCTCGAGCGGCGCGGCGCGACCGACATCACCGAGATCGCGCAGATCACGCCCAACACCACGCTCGAGGAATCGCGCGGCACCAATTCCACGCTCACCGCCTTCATCCGCGGCATCGGCCAGCAGGACCCTGTGTCCGGGTTCGAGCAGGGCGTGGGCCTCTATCTCGACGACATCTACCTCAACCGCCCGCAGGCCGCCGTGCTCGACATCTACGATATCGAGCGGGTGGAGGTGCTGCGCGGGCCGCAGGGCACGCTTTACGGCCGCAACACCATCGGCGGCGCGGTCAAGTACGTGACGCGCCTGCTACCGCAGGACTTCTCGCTCAAGCTCAAGGGCACATACGGAAGCTACGATCGGGCCGACGGCATCGTCACCGTTTCGGCCCCTGTGGGCGACATCCTGCGCGTGGGTGGCTCGGTCGCGCGGCTTTCGCGCGGCGGCTACGGCGACAATCTCACCACGGGCGAGGAGAATTACAACAAGGACATCTGGGCCGCGCGCGGCACGATCGAGGCGGGCGGCTATGGCGAACCTTATTCGGTGCGCATCTCTGCCGATTACACGAAGGACGAGAGCAATGCGCGCGGCGGCCACCGGCTGATCCCCGGCATCCTGTCCGGCGCGCCGGTGCTTGACGATGTCTACGACACGCGCGGCGGCCTCGTCGATCCCGAGCAATATGTCGAGGCGTGGGGCCTTTCGGGCAACTTTTCTGCCGACCTTAACGACGCCCTGACGCTGCGCTACATCGTGGGCTTCCGCAAGGACGACAGCGCCTCTCCGATCGACTTCGACGCACTGGCAGCGGCGGATGTCGACGTGCCGGCCTTCTATCGCAACGAGCAGTTCAGCCAGGAGCTGCAGCTGCTTTACGAGAGCGACCGGCTCTCCGCGCTGGTGGGCGCCTATTACCTGAACGCGAGCGCCGATACCCAGTTCGACGTGCGGCTGTTCACCACGCTGGCGGGCTTCACCGCCTTCACCCAGGCCGATGTCGATACGGAGACCTATGCCGTCTTCACCGATATCTCCTACGACCTGACGGACCAGCTCAGCCTTTCGGTCGGCGGGCGCTACACCTGGGACAAGCGGCTGGCGGACATTCTTCGGCAGAATTACCTTGGCGGCGGCTCGCCGGTATTCGGCGGCGCGGGCGTGCCGCTGGGCGCGCCCTCGACCAACTTCTCGGGCTCGCAGAACTTCAAGAAGTTCACGCCGAGGGTCTCGCTCAGCTTCCAGCCGACGCCCGACCACAACATCTACGCCAGCTATTCCAAGGGCTTCAAGGGTGGCGGCTTTGACCCGCGTGGAGTGGGCACCAATGCGCCGGCCGCGACGCCCGGCGCCCCGACCGATGCAGAGGTGGCCGATTTCCTCAGCTTCGCCCCCGAGACCGTGGACAGCTATGAGATCGGCTACAAGGGCAGCCTTGCGGATGGTGCGATATACGTCGCTGTTGCCGGCTTCTACGCGGATTACAGCGACGTGCAGATCCCGGGCTCGGTGGGCTGCACCACCTTCGTCAATGGCCAGCCGACGCAAAGCTTCTGCGGCATCGTCTCCAATGCCGGTAAGGCCGAGTTCAAGGGTGTGGAGCTGGAGCTGAATGCGCGCCTCGCGCAGGACCTGCTTACCAGCGGCGATCGGCTGACGCTGACCGGCGCGCTGGGCTACATCGATGCGCAGTACAAGGAGTACATCGCCGATATCGGCGGCGTGCCGACGGACGTTGCGGAGTACCGCGAAGTGCAGAACACGCCCAAGTGGAGCGGCAGCGCAACCCTTGGCTACACGACCGACCTTTCCGGCGGAGACCTCTATCTGGGCACTACCGCGAGCTACAAGAGCAGGACCTACCAGTTCGAGATTCCCAATCCCTATGTGGACCAGGATGCCTATGCGCTGGTGGATGCGAGCATCGTGTTCACCGCGCCCGACGGCAATTGGAGCCTGGGCCTCCACGGCAAGAACCTGACCGACAAGCAGTACAAGACGTCGGGCTACGTGTTCGTCAACGCGGACCCCACGACAGGAGCCCTGCTGCTGGGCTCCAACGGACTCCCGACGCCCTCGCTCGGCACGGAAGGGGCGCTGACCGCCTTCTACGGCGCGCCGCGACAGGTGTTCGTCACGGCCACGGTGGAGTTCTAAGACGGCGCCGGCGCCCCGGATGCGCGAAGACCAGCGGCGTGGATTACCAGCCTCACCGATACCGGAGCGCCTGCGGTCGCCTCGATCTCTCCGCGCGCGATTATCCGGTGCCGGGCGGAGGTGAGGCGCCGACCCTGCTGCTGATGCACGGCCTCACCCGCAACAGCGCCGATTTCGAGCCGCTGGCGCAGCATCTTGCGGGGCGCTATCGCCTGATCGTGCCCGACCAGCGTGGGCGGGGGCTGTCGCAGGATGATCCCGATCCGGCCAATTACCGCCCCGATGTCTACGCGCGGGACATGTTCGCGCTGCTCGACGATCTCGGCATTGGCGAGGCGGGGCTGATCGGCACCTCCATGGGCGGGCTGATGGCCATGGTGATGACCGCGATGCAGCCCGCCCGCGTGCGTGCGATCGTGCTCAACGACATCGGCCCCGTGCTGGCGCCCGAGGGGCTGGCGCGCATCGGCGGCTATGTCGGGCCGGCGGAGCCTTTCTCCGGATGGGACGAGGCAGCCGAACGCTGCGCGGCGATCAACGCGGAGGCGTTTCCCGGCTTCGGCGCACGGGACTGGCTGTCCTTCGCCCGCCGCCTGTGCCGCGAGCGCGACGACCGGAAGGTCGAGTTCGCCTACGATCCCGGGATCGCCGCAGCGTTCGCGCAGGATGGCGCCGCGCAGCCGGACCTGTGGCCGCTGTGGCAGGCGCTTGACGGCAAGCCGGTCCTGTTGCTGCGCGGTGCGCTGTCCGACCTGCTCTCGCCCGAGACCGCCGCCGCCATGCAGAACCGCCACCGGGGTCCCTACGGCTTCGCGGAAATTCCGGGACGCGGCCACGCGCCTCTGCTCGACGAGCCCGAAGCCGTAGCGGCAATCGAGACGTTCCTGGCCGAGCACATGACATGACCGCACCCGCACCCCCGCCCGCAAGCGCCACGCCCCGCAACCTGGTGCTGGTGATGCTGCTCGTCGTATACGTGTTCAACTTCGTGGACCGGCAGATCCTCGCTATCCTAGCGGCGCCCATCCAGGCCGATCTGGACCTCACCGACGGCCAGATGGGAGCGCTTGGCGGGATTGCCTTCGCGCTTCTCTATTCCACGCTCGCGGTGCCGCTGGCGGCGCTTGCCGACCGTACCAGCCGCAGCTGGGTCATTGTCGTGTCGCTCGTCGTATGGAGCGGTTTCACCGCGTTGTGCGGCATGGCGACAAGCTTCTGGCAGATCTTCCTGGCGCGGCTTGGCGTAGGCGTGGGCGAGGCGGGCGGTGTCGCGCCGTCCTATGCGCTCATCGGCGAATACTTCCCCAGTTCGCGTCGCGCTTTTGCGCTGTCGATCTATTCGCTGGGCATCCCGCTCGGCTCCGCGGCGGGCGTGCTGGCGGGCGGCTACATCGCGGCGACCATCGACTGGCGGCCTGCCTTCGTAGCGGTCGGCCTGGGCGGATTGCTGGTCGCGCCGCTGTTCAAGCTGCTCGTGCGCGATCCGCCGCGCAAGACGGAGCCGGGCCTCGCCGCGCCCGTCGCCCCGCCGCTGCGCGAGACCGCTGCGCTGCTCGCGCGCAAGCCGTCCTTCTGGTTCCTCTCCTTCGGCGCCGCGATGGGTTCGATGCTGGGCTACGGCATCGCATTCTGGCTGCCGAGCCTGCTGCAGCGCAGCTTCGGCCTCGATCTGGTGGCAACGTCGCGCTTCTTCGGCGCGCTGCTGCTCCTTGGTGGAGTGGCCGGCATCCTCCTGGGCGGATGGCTCGGCGACCGGCTGGGGCGCACCAGCCGCGCCTTTTACGCCTGGGTGCCCGGAATCGCCTATTTCCTCGGCGCGCCGCTCTTCGCGCTCGGCATCTCCACGGACGATCCGCGCCTCGCCTTCGCGCTGTTCCTGATCCCGCAGGCGCTGTCCTATGTCTGGCTGGGCCCTGTGCTCTCGGCCGTGCAGCACCTGGTCGCACCGCCGAGCCGGTCGACGGCCTCGGCACTGTTCCTGCTCATCAACAATCTCATCGGGTTGGGCGGAGGAATTTACCTGCTCGGCGCGGTGTCGGACATACTGACCCCGATCTATGGCGAGGAAGCCCTGCGCTATTCCATGTTCTACTCGCTCGGTCTCTACGCGGGCGCTGCCGTGCTGATGGGGTTTGCCGGCCGCAATCTGCCTCGCGACTGGGTCCCGGAGGCGGATCCTCAGCAATCGCTTCCACGACCAGCGCGCGCGACGGGTGTCCGTTGAAGATGAGGAACACGGCGATGGGTCCAGAAAACAGGACAACGGCCAGGGTGAATGGAAATATCGCCGCCAGGTGACCGCGCCGCCGGAATTGACAGCTTGTCGATCCGGATAGATACTTAGCTACGTAAACAACATGCCGCGTCTCCATCACGCGGCGGTTGCACGAATAATCCGGCTTGAGCCGGCGCCGGAGCGGAACTGACCGAAAGGACGCATCGTGGACGTATCGCGCCGCACCCTCGTGCAGGCGGCCGGCGGGTTGGGGGCGGTCGCGCTCGCCAAGCCGGGCGGAGCGCAGGCGCCTTCGGCACGGGTTCCGGTCATCGACGTCCACACCCATATGTTTTCGGACGGCTGGGTCGACATGGTGCGGGCCAATCCGGACAAGGACACGCGTATCGTTCAGGGCGAGCGGTTCGAAGAGGTCGACTATCTGGGCCAGCGCATCGTCCGGCTCTCGCCCGAGATGACCGACTTCGATTTGCGCATCCGGAACATGGACGCAGCCGGCGTCGACCTGGCGCTCGTCAGCCTGACGACGCCCAGCGTGTTCATCGGTGACGAGCGGGTCAGCGTCGCTTTATCGAACCGCATCAATGATGACTTCGCCGCCGCGCAGGCACGCTATCCCGATCGCATCCGGTGGTTCGCCGCACTGCCCTGGCAATATCCCGATCAGGCGATCGCCGAGCTGAGGCGCACGCGCGAACGCGGTGCGATCGGCATCGGCACGACCACCAACATCTCCGGCAAGGCGCTCACCGATCCGCTGTTCAAGCCGGTGTGGAAGGCGATCGAGGACGCGCGCCTGCCGGTCTTCATCCACCCCACCGTGCCGCATATCGACGTCAGCGCCATGGGCATGGGCGAGCACGGCCTCGCCAACACGGTCGGCTTCACCGCCGATACCACCTTGTGCTTCATGCGCATGATCCTCGACGGGTTCATGGACGAGTTTCCCGCGCTGGAGATGATCGCCTGCCACGGCGGCGGCACGATGCCGTATCTAGCGGCCCGTTTCGACCAGATGTGGAGCAAGGGCTCGAGCAGCCGCAAGATCAGCCAGCCGCCCAGTTCCTACTTCAAGCGCCTGTGGTTCGACGCGATCGTCTACGACCAGCGGACGCTCGAAGATCTGATCGACACCGTCGGCGTCGAGCGGGTCTTGTACGGCTCGGACTACCCGTTCCTCATCGGCGACATGGTCGGGATACTAGAGCGCGTGGACAAGCTGCCGCCGCCGCAGCGTGATGCCGTGCGCAGCGGCAATGCCATGCGGTTGTTCCAACTCTGAACAGAGCGGGGGCGACGGGGTCGAAGCACAAGCGGCGTGAGGTCGCATGGCTTCGGCTACCGCTCCTGGCCCGCGCCGGATTTCACATGCCATGGCGCTCTTGCAGGTCGCGCCAGAGGCATGCTTGCCTTCGACATCTTCAAGTGGCGGAGGGGGCCAGCAGCACCGCCTCCCCCTGGTCGCTAGGCTCGCGGATGGAGAGCCCAGCCAAGGACGAGGCCTGGATCGGGCTCGGCATGGCTCATCGGTGCAGCCCAGGCGGAGGAATCGTCGGCGGATGCCCAGTGGGCCAGCAATTCTGGCCACTTCGCCTGCGCGCTCTGCACCCGCTGGCCGTGCCGGGCAAAAGCGGGACTGCACTCTTCGAGCGTGCAGCGACCCGCCTTGGCGCCGAACTCGGCTGCACGCACGTAACCCGCCTCTTGGGCAACGTCTGCAATCATCATGGCATCCGCATATCGACTGACGCCGAGAATGACGGCCGGTTTTAGAACCAGTTCGGCGCGTGCCAACCGGACGCGATCGCCGGTGAGAGGGCGAACCCGCCCGCCGGTCCCGCGTCCAGCCTCGGCGAACCGACGTCCGGCGCTGAGCTTCTCATCGAACAGCAGGACCGCGTTGCTGTTGCTGCCTTCCGGCCAGTGCTATTGTGCAAGTCCCGCGGTCGAGACGGCGGCCGCGCCCGCCAGAACGCCTCTGCGCGTGATCTTCATTGCGCTGCCTCGTGCGGGCCGGCGGCCAGATATTCGGCGATGGCGTCCAATTGCTCGTCGCTCAGTTCGCCGCGCGGTAGTGCCGGCATGTTGCCGATCCCCTGGCGAGCGGCGAGCACCACGTACGGCGCAGCGAGATCGTCCCGCGCTTCGAGCAGCGCGACCGGCCGCCTGCGCGAAAGCAGCAGGGTGCCCATTCCGCTGGCGCCGTGGCACACGCTGCAGCGATGGTCATACAGCGCCTTGCCGTCATGAGGCTCTGCGCTCTGTGCGCTGGCGGAACTGGCTGGGCTTTCCCCTGCTGTCGCCGGTCCTTGCGCAAATGCATGACCGGTAGCGGCCAGCATCAGCCCGGCGAGCGCACCCAGCACGAGGCCTGCGCGCCCGCGCCCGTTAAAGCTCGCCGGCCTCCCGACCTTACCGCCAGACGTTGGGAACCTTTTCATACAATCCGCTCGCAATTGGAGGAAAGCGCCGGCGCCAGCGAGGAGATGCCGCGCAAGGCGCCGATCGTTGGAACCGCGCCGCATCAGCGAAACCGCGCGGGCCAGATGCCCTGCTTGCCCGGCGCGAGGATGCCCGCCGGATCGAGCACATCCTTGATCGTGTTGTTGAACCGCACCATCGCATGGTCGTTGAAGTCGAAGGTGGCGGCGACCTGATCCATGAAGTCGATATGCGTCCGGTATTCGCCGAAACCGGCCGCATGCGTCTCGCGGATCAGCTCCTCGAACAATGCCGTCACCCGGTTGCGATGATCGGCACTGTCGCGATTGTAGAGGATCTCGTTGACGGCGACGGTCTGCCGCCCGCCGACGCCGAATGCGCCGTAATAATCGACGCCGTGCTTTTCGTAGAGCGCGCGGGTCCGGCGGAACTGCTCGGCAGCGAGGCGCGGATCGGAAGGCATCACCGGCGAAAAGCCGATATGGCCGCCGCGCCCGCCATACCAGTCGACCATGCTCATCCCGGCTGTTCCAGGAATGCCGGACTTGCTCAGCGCGAAATCCTGCCCTTCCCGCCACACGCGCCAGTCTCCAGCCGCCGCGATGCCCGCTTCGCGAGCGGCGGCGGACACCATCCTGGCCTTTGCCGCGATCACCTCTTCGGGGCCGTAGAGATTGACCTCTGCATTCCACCAGCCGAGCCCGAGCTGCTGGCGGATCTTCGCGCCTTCCTCCTCGGGGAGAAGCCCATCACCTTTCCAGAAGGACGAGCGGGTGCCGACATAGCTGGCGATGCCGACATAGGAGACCCATGCCGCATCGTGATCGATCAGGCCGCGGAGGCGCAGCGGCTGGAACATGGCGATGCCCTTCTCGATATCGTCCGGATCGGGCATTTGCAGGCTGAGGCTCATCGTCGCGGGCGGCGGGGGCATGAGCCACAGGCCGAGCCGGGTGACGACGCCGTAATTCGACTGGCAGAACACCTGGTCCCAGCCGGGGCCGTAGCTGTTGCGCGTCGTATGCCAGGCCGGATTGTCCTTCATGGCGCCGGCACCGGTGCGCAGGACCGTGCCATCGGCCAGCACCACTTCCATGCCGCAGATCTGTGCCGCATGGTCGCCATAGGATTGCGGGCCCACGCCGCGTTCGAGCGCATTGCCCGCGACGCTGCCCCAGGCATTGCCGGGCACGCTCATCCACAGCGGATGGCCGCGGCGCTCGAGCTCGTCGAACAGGTCGTAGAAGCCGACGCCGGGCTCGACCACGCAATAGCCGAGATCCTCGTTGATCTCGACGATGCGGTTCATCTGCGACAGGTCCAGGATGACGGCCCCGGCCTGCACGGGCGCCGTGCCGCCATAGCCGAAATTCTTGCCCCGGCTGATCGGCCAGAGCGAGACCTTCGCCTCGCCCGCGGCCTTCAGCAGCCGCTGCACATCCTCCACGCTGCGCGCCGCCACTGCGCCAGCGGGCTGGTGCGCCGACATGTCGAAGGCCATCTGGTCGGAATAGGCCTTCCGGTCGATCTCGGTGGCGAAGACGCGGTCTTCCCCCAGAATGGTTCGCGCCCCGTCGAAGAACCTCTCGACGTCTCCCGTGGCGATGTGGTCAGCCGACATGTAATTTAATTCTCCCTAAACTCTTCACGCCCCGCTGACACGCTCGAGCATCCAGAGCGAGGCGAGGATTCCCACCCCGTAGGCGACCGCGAGGCGCGGCGCATGAGGCAAGGTGGTGGACAGGTGCCATTGTGCTTTCCTCTCGCGTGCCAGCTGCACCAGGCCGCGCAGCAGGGACACGACGCCGATGAGGCAGCCGACGAAGACCACCTGCCCGATCTCTATGCCAACATTGAAGCCGAACAGCGCTGCAACCAGATCGCCCTGCGGAAGCCCGATCTCCGCCAGGACCGAGGCGAAGCCGAAGCCGTGCAGCAGGCCGAAGCTCGACGACACCGTGATCGGGTGGCGCCAGGTCAGCGTGTCGCGCGGGCCCTTGGCGAGTTCCACCGCGAGGAACACGATGCTGAGCGCGATGATCGCCTCCACCGCCTGGATGGGCACGCGGACCACGCCGAGCGCGGCAAGGGTCAGCGTGAGCGAATGCGCCAGCGTGAAGCCGGTGATGGTGATGAGGATGCGGCGCATGGTGCCCGCGATCCACACGAGGCAGGCGGCGAACAGGAGATGGTCGAAGCCCATCCAGATATGCTCGATGCCGAGGCGAACATATTGCAGCACGACCGACTTGGCCTGCGTTCCCGCTCCTGGCAGGCGCAGCGAATGCTCCTGCGGGAGTTCCAGAGCGATATCCGACCGACCATCGAGAGCGACGGTCTTGAAGATCGTCCCTAGCCCCGGATTGCCGTTGGGGTAGGCCGTCCTGATCGTGCGCCCGGCAAGGGATGCCTGGCAGTGCACCGTCTCCTGCTGCCAATGGCCCATCGTGTCGGTGCGGCGCAGCGTCGGGCCGGCCTGCGTGCAGTCAGCCGGCACTTGCAGGTCCGGCGCATCGCCGGCCGAGAAATTGGGCGGCATCCGCCAGGTGAGTTCGTAAGTGCCGGTGCCCGTCTCGACCGCCTCTACATAGAGCGGCCGCGGTTCATCGGCGCGCGCTGGGCCGGCCCATGCGAACAGGCAGGCGAGCAGGGCAAGGAGCAGTCCGCTCCTCAAGAGGCCTGCTCCGCCACATCGCGCACATCGCCCACATCGTCCGCCAGGCGGAGTCGGAAGCGGCTCAGCATCCTGTCGGCGGCCTTGGCCGTTTCCAGCTCACGCTTGGCGAACAGGGCATCGTTGCGCACGCTGTCGGCAACGTCCGCCAGATCGGGAACGCGCCCCTCCTGCCGGCTGGCCACGAGAACGAGATGTTCGCCCAGCTCGGACCGGAACGGCCCCTGCCAAGTGCCTGTCGCAAGCTGCGGGGCGAACAGGCGATCGGCAAGGGCCTTGCCCAGCTCGGCGCTGACCTGCTGGCGTGACACGTCGAGATAATTGCGGCGGAAGGGAAACAGCTCGCCGTAATCCCCCGCCTGCTCGAAGCTGACATTGCCACCTCGCAGCGTTCGCAAGGTCTCCTTCGCGATGCGGGCGGCGTCGCTCCCATGCTTGCGCCGGTCTACGAAGACATGCGTGAACGTCAGCGTCGCCGGCTCTGCGTAATCCTGCCGGTGTTGATCGAAATAGGCGCGCGTCTCGGCGTCGCTGACCGCCAAGTCGCTGGAGGCCTGGTCCTGCAGGATCAGGCGCATCTGCTGGATCATGCGCTGGCGGATGAGAGGGTCTGCCTCCTCGAGCGCGGAATCCTCGGCGGTGCGGTAAAGCGCCTCGCTCATGGCATAGGCGTTGACGAGCTGGCCTCGCTCGGCCGGCGTCATCCGGTCGTAAAGGGTAGAAAAGGTGCCGTCATCGAAGATCCGCGCGCGTTCCTGCATGAACTGCACCAGCTTCGCCCGGTCGACGTCGATCGCGTCGGACGGGCGCTCGACCGCCGCCAGTCCGAAGAACAGGATCGTGGCAATGCCGAGGAAATGCGTAAGCGGCTCGCGCACAATGCGGCGCAGGAACGCGCGACCCGATCCCTGCCCTGCGCGCTGCTCCTTTCCTGCTGATACCTCGGCGGACCGGCTCATCTCATGTCGACCGGTACCAGATCGGCGAGGAATAGGCGCGCTCCTGGATTGTTTCCGGAAGGTCGAAGGCGGAGGGATCGATCTTGAGCGCAGCCGCATCATAGAGATGGTGCCTGGGCGTGGGGATCTCCAGCACGCGGACGTAGTAGAAGCTCTGCACGGCGGGATCGAAATCGGGATCGCGCCACACGGTCGCCAGCTCCACCGCACC
>Ga0210040_10006444_pt1 | contig 14607 bp, 11 predicted proteins | sample CryGeyCG12114_NA_FD_185462 | JGI IMG/M metagenome (GOLD analysis project Ga0210040, IMG submission 185462) | Groundwater microbial communities from aquifer - Crystal Geyser CG19_WC_8/21/14_NA (SPAdes) (version 2) | ecosystem: Environmental > Aquatic > Deep subsurface > Groundwater | place: USA... | reverse complement strand
CCCGCGTCGACGCCTGGGTGCAGCCGCACCTGGAGCGGCGTCGCGCCGGGGTCGCGCACCCGGTCGAGGACTTCTTTTTCTCCTACTACTCCCACTCCCCCGCCGCGCTGCGCCGCTGGCACCCGGGCTTCGGCACCGCGCTCGAGGACGCCGAGGAGCACGTGGGAATGAAGGGGTACACGGCGTCGACGGGCTCAATCGTCGGCGTGACGGTCGAGCACGTCCGGTCGCAGCGCCCGCTGCTGACCGCCCTGCGCACCCTGCTGGCCGCGACCGCGTCGCGGCCAGCGCAGCTCGGCTGCTTCGGGATGCACGAGTGGGCGATGGTCTACCGCCAGCCCGCCGAGCAGGTGCGGCACGCCGCCTGGCCGTTGCGACTCGGCGGGCCCGGCACCGACGCCGTGGTCGAGGGCCACCGGATCGCGTGCTCGCACTTCGACGCGTTCCGGTTCTTCACCGAGGACGCCCGGCCGCTCAACTCGCTCTCCCCGCGCAGCGACGACCGCCCGGCCTTCGAGCAGCCCGGCTGCCTGCACGCGGGCATGGACCTCTACAAGCACGCCTACCGGCTCGTCCCGATGGTCTCTTCCGAGCTCGTCGCCGACTGCTTCGAGCTGGCCCGCGACATCCGGGTGCTCGACATGCGGGCCTCGCCGTACGACCTGAGCGGGCTGGGTCACGAGCCGGTCCGCGTCGAGACCGCCGAGGGCAAGCGGGAGTACGTCGAGGCGCAGCGTCGCTTCGCCGACCGCGGCGCGCCGCTGCGGGACCGGCTGCTCTTGGAGTGCGACCTGCTCCTGGCCAGCAGCAGGTGAACGCACGGCACCCCCGGCCCCACCGAGGTGGGACCGGGGGTGCCGGTCGTGCTACGCCCTGGTGCTGACCGGGCGACCGGTCAGGAGACGGGCTTGGCCAGGCTGGTGAGCCAGGAGGCGTTCGGCGAGCCGACGCCGGTCACCTCGTCCCAGCCCTTGGTGACGGCCAGGGACGAGTCCTGGTTGAACGTCCGGACGGAGTAGAGCATCCCGTCCGAGGAGTTCTCGCCGTTGGCGTAGTCGGCCCGGACGTTGCCGGCATCCTTGGGCTTGCCCTTGATGTCGGTGATCACCGAGGTGCCCGCCTGCTGGTAGATCGTCGGGTTGAGGAACCCGAGGCGGCTACCGGCGTTCTGCGCGGCCAGCGCGGCCATGCCCGCCATCAGCGGAGAGGCCAGGCTGGTGCCACCGATGCGGTACTCGGCGTAGTAGGTGCCGTCGGAGAACTTCTGGGTCTGACCGACGAGCATCCCGGTGGTCGGGTCGGCGTCCATGGCGATGTCGGGGACCGCCCGGCCGTTGCTGAACTGGCCGGGGACGACGCCCTGCTGGTAGTCGGGCTGGTTCCACAGCGCGGACTCGCCGCCGCCGGCACCGTAGAGGTAGCCGGCCGGCGTCCAGGACGAGGCGTCATCCGACAGCGAGTACTTCTCGGTGCCCCAGCCGGTCTGGAACAGGTGCGTCCCGGCCGAGCCGATGGCGTCGGCCGTGCCGCCCACCGCGGTGACGTAGGGGTCGGTCGCGCTGGCGTCCGCCTGGCGGAGGCCGGTGTTGGCCACCTCGTCGCCGTTGTCGCCGGAGGAGAACAGGAAGCTCATGCCCTGCAGGGCGGCCTGCTCGAAGAGCACCTGCTCCGCCGCGGCTGCGTCGGCGCCGACGTACTCCTCGGGCTCGCCGTAGGAGTTGGTCACGATGTCGGCGGCGTCCTCGTCGACGACGCTGGTCTGGGTGTCGAAGATGTCGTCGTCGTAGCAGCTGACCGCGCCGTAGTAGCGGATGTCCGAGTCAGAGGCCATGGCGTGCACCGCCTCGACGTCGAGGGTCTCCTCGCCCCACCAGCCGTTGGCACCGCAGCCGTTGGGACCGGTGCCCTTGTGCTTGAACTTGTCCGGGAGCACCTGGGTGAGCTGTCCCGTCGCGTACGCGCCGTCACCGTTGCGGGTGGCGTAGGTGTTGGCGTCCTTGGCGATGTCCGGCGAGCCGAACGCGTCGATGACCGCGACGGTGACGCCGCTGCCGGTCAGCTTGGTCGCGCCCTCGTAGGCCGCCCGGAACTGCGGACCGGTGTAGCCGCACACCGAGTAGGGGATCCTCTTGCCCTGGAACTTGGGCAGCGGGGTCTTGTTGTCGGCCTCGTACTTCGCCGCGACCTGGCCGTAGTAGCGCGAGCAGGGCCGGGCGTTCCGGTAGCCGGCCGGACGGGTGGCGGTGTGGGTCACCTTGCGCGGGGTGGTGTCCAGGCCGGTCACGGTCAGGACCGAGCCGGCGATGCCCGTCGGGAGCGTCACCGGGTCGGTGTTGGCCTGCACGACCTGACCGCGGTGCTTGAACTTGCGCAGCGAGACGCCCAGCGCCTCCTGGATCGCGGCGTTGGTGCCCTTGGCGGCGAGGTAGCGGTGGTGCGCCTCGACCGAGGTGACCTTGACGCCCTCGCCCTTGAGGTACTTCGAGACCGCGGAGACCGTGGCGCTCGTGGCGTCGTAGCGGGCGTGGTACTTCTTCGAGCTGATGAAGTGCCGGTAGCTGGCCGACCCCGGCGTCGACACCGACGCGACGGCCGCCGCGAGGGCGTCGGTGCCGCCGTTCGGGGTCAGGTAGACGCGGACCGAGGTGGTCTTCTTCGACGACACCTTGCCGAGGCTGTGCGCCTTGCCGACCCACGTCGGCGTGGTGCGAGCGACGTTGTGCCGGCGCGGGGTGGCGTTCGCTGCAGGCGCTGCCATCAGGCCGGAGGCGACGAGCGCCCCGACGACGGCCGCGGTGGAGAGCGAGGTCTTCGCTGTTCGCATGCGGTTCCTGTTCTTTTCCGAGATCGGCCCTGGTGGGCCGACAGACAAGCGTGAACGTTATGCGCGTCGCCGGTCTTTGGGAAGAGTCACCAACAGATGGGGTGTGCAAGCGTCCAGGGGACCGCGGCCTCCAGCTGGGCGGACACCGACAACAGCGTCTCCTCGTCCGCGGGGCGAGCGGCGAGCATCACCCCGACCGGCAGCCCCGAGGGTGTGCGGTGCAGTGGCAGCGTCACGGCGGGCATCCCGGTGAGGTTCCACGCGGACGTCCAGGGCGTGAAGCGCTTCTGGGCCTCGAAGTCGCGATCCGGATGATCGTCGTCACGGATCTCGCCGATCAGCAGCGGCGGTTGGGCCAGGGTGGGGGTCAGCACGACGTCGTACGCCGAGAGGGCGCGCAGTGCGCTCGCCGCGAACCTCCGGGCCGCCCCGACGGCCAGCCCGAACTCCGGGCCGGACACCGCGCGGCCCCGTTCCTGCAGCCACCGGGTCAGTGGTCTCAGCCGGTCCTCGGTCCCCGGAGGCGGGACCGACAGCGCGGTCAGCACCGCCCAGCAGGTCTCGAAGACCGGCACCGTCTCCGGGGGCAGCGGCACCTCGACCTCCTCGACGTCGTGGCCGAGCGAGACCAGCAGCGCGCTCGTGGCCTCGAAGCCGGCGCGCACCTCGGGGTGCACGTCGGCGTCGGCGATCACCGGTGCGGAGAAGCGCGCCACCCGCAGCCGACCCGGGTCCCGGTCGCACGCCTCCAGGAACGATCCGGTGGGCGGCGGAGCCCAGGACGGGTCGCCGACGGCGGGTCCGGCCAGCACGTCGAGCAGCGCCGCGGCGTCGCGGACCGTGCGCGCCAGCGGCCCTGCGGTGGACAGGCCGACCGGGTCGCCGTACACCGGGGCGGCGCTGACCCGGCCCCGGCTGGGCTTGAGGCCCACCAATCCGCAGCACGACGCCGGGATGCGGATGGAGCCGCCACCGTCGGAGCCCTGCGCAAGGGGCGCCAGGCCGGCCGCCACCGCGGCCCCGGCCCCGCCGCTGGAGCCGCCCGCCATCCGGTCCAGGTCCCACGGCGTCCTCGCGGGCGGGGCGTTGTCGGGCTCGGTGTAGCAGGGCGACCCGAACTCCGGGGTGGTCGTCTTGCCCAGGCTGACCATCCCCGCCGCCTCCATCCGCAGCACCACCTCGTCGGAGACGTCCGGGACGTGACCGGCCATCGTCGCCGACCCGAACTCGGTGCGGACCCCCGCCGTGGCGTTGAGGTCCTTGATCGCCGTCGGGACGCCGTGCAGGGGCGACGTCGACGGTGCCCCCTCGACGGCGCGGGCCCGGTCCAGCGCCCGGTCGGCGGTGACCGTCACGAACGCGCCGACCTCGTCGGAGAGCCGGTGCACCCGCTCGAGGTAGTGCTGCACCAGCTCCACCGGCGAGACGTCACCGGCACGGACAGCGGCGCCCTGCTCGAGTGCGGACAGGTCGTGCAGCTGCGTCATGGCGCCCGAAGGTACGCTCCCCCGGCGAGCACCGGACCGGTGCGGGCGCAGACCTCAGGAGGTCACATGGGCGACGCGCTCGTCCTGGGCGGCGGCGGCATCACCGGCATCGCCTGGGAGATCGGCCTGCTGCTCGGGCTCCGCGAGGCGGGGGTCGACCTCACCGGTGCCGACACGGTCGTCGGCACCTCGGCCGGCTCGGTCGTCGGCGCCCAGCTGACCAGCGGCACCCCCCTCGAGGACCTGTACGCCGGACAGCTCGCGGACCCCAGCGGCGAGATCGGGGCCAGCTTCGGGCGGCTGACCCTGGTCACCTACGCCGCGCTGCTGCTGGCCCCGGGCAGCGGGCGCGCCAAGCGCCGGCGACTCGGCCGGGCCTCGGTCCGCGCCGCCTCCCGGGCGGGCGCCACCCTTGCGGAGGATCGGGTGCGGGTGATCCGCGAGCGGCTCCCCGTCGACGCCTGGCCCGACCGGGACCTGCGGGTGACCGCCGTGGACGCCGACACCGGCGAGTTCGTGGTGCTGGACCGGCACGGCGAGGTCGACCTCGTGCACGCCGTCGCGTCCAGCTGCGCGGTGCCGCTGGTGTGGCCGCCGGTGGCGATGGCCGGCCGTCGGCTCGTGGACGGCGGGGTGCGGTCGGGGACCAACGCGGACGTCGCCGAGGGTGCCGACCCGGTCGTCGTGCTGGCTCCGCTGCCGCGCTCGCTGTCCCGCGCCACCGGCATCCCGGCGCAGCTGGCCCGCACGGGAGCCCGACGCACCGCGGTGGTGGTGCCGGACGCCGACGCGCTGTCGGCGATCGGCCGCAACGTGCTCGACCCCGCCCAGCGCGCTGCCGCCGCCGAGGCCGGTCGCACCCAGGCCGCGTCCGTCGCCGAGGAGGTCCGGACCGCCTGGGCCCGGTGACCCTCAGCGCGGTGGCGCGGCGTGCCGGCGCAGTCCGTAGGTCACCGCGTCGAGCAGCGACCCCCACGACGCCTCGATGACGTTGTGGCCCACGCCGACGGTCACCCACGAGCCGGCGCCGTCGGTGGTCTCGATCAGCACCCGGGTGATCGCGTCGGTGCCGTGTCCCTGGTCGAGGATCCGCACCTTGTAGTCGATCAGCTCGAACTTCGCGACCTCCGGGAACGCCTGCCCGATCGCATCGCGCAGCGCCTGGTCGAGGGCGTTCACCGGGCCGTTCCCCTCACCGGTCGTGATGATCCTCATCCCCCCGGCGCGCAGCTTGATGGTCGCCTCGGAGACCGCCTCCTCCCCCGGCTTGGAGTCGGTGATCACCCGCCAGGACTCGATCTCGAAGTACGACGGACGCGCCCCCTCGACCTCCTCGACGAGCAGCAGCTCGAAGGAGGCGTCAGCCGCCTCGAAGGTGTGTCCCCGCGACTCCAGGTCCTTGACCCGCGCGGTGATCCGTCCGACCAGCTCCCGGTCGCTCGACAGGTCGAACCCGAGCTCGGCGCCCTTCAGCTCGATGCTGGCCCGTCCCGCCATGTCCGAGACGAGCAGCCTCATGTCGTTGCCGACGAGCAGCGGCTCCATGTGCTGGTAGAGGTTCGGATCGACCTTGATCGCGCTGGCGTGCAGGCCGGCCTTGTGCGCGAAGGCGCTGGTGCCGACGTACGGCTGGCGGGCGGCGGGCGGCACGTTGGTGACCTCCGCGACCGCGTGCGCGATCCGCGTCGCGTCGCGCAACCGTCCCTCGGGCAGCACCGACCGACCCAGCTTGAGCTCGAGGTTGGCCACGACGGAGACCAGGTCGGCGTTGCCGGTGCGCTCGCCGTAGCCGTTCAGCGTGCCCTGCACGTGGCTCGCGCCGGCGTCCACGGCGGCCAGCGTGTTGGCGACCGCGCACCCGGTGTCGTTGTGGCAGTGGATGCCCACCCGGACGCCGGTGCGAGACAGCACGTCGTCGACCACGTCGCCGACCCAGGCAGGCAGCATGCCGCCGTTGGTGTCGCACAGCGCGACCAGCTCGGCGCCCGCGTCCGCGGCGGTGCGCAGCACCTCCAGGGCGTAGTCGCGGTTGTCGCGGTAGCCGTCGAAGAAGTGCTCGGCGTCGAGGAACACCCGCTGCCCCTCCGCGCGCAGGTGCGCGACGGTGTCGCGGACCATCGCCAGGTTCTCCGCCAACGTGGTGCGCAGCGCCAGCTCCACGTGCCGGTCGTGGGACTTCGCCACCAGGGTCACCACGCTGGCACCGCTGTCGCGCAGCGCTGCGACCAACGGGTCGTCGGCCGCGGCGACCCCGGCACGGCGGGTGGCCCCGAAGGCGGCGAGCGTCGCGTGGCGCAGATCGAGCTCGTCGGCGGCGCGACGGAAGAACTCGGTGTCCTTGGGGTTCGCGCCGGGCCAACCGCCCTCGACGTAGCCCACCCCGAGGGCGTCGAGCTGCCGGGCGATCGACAGCTTGTCCGCGACCGAGAGGGTCAGCCCCTCCTGCTGCGCACCGTCGCGCAGGGTCGTGTCGTAGACGTGGAAGTCGGTGGCGGGGGTGCTCATGCGGAGGTCCTCGGGTGATCGGGAGAGGCTGTCGGGGCAACAAAAAAACCTCCCGTGGGACGAGAGGTCAGCGCGCCGGGAGGTGCCGGCGCGCTAGGCGATGATGATGACGCGGTGCTGGTGCACGTCTGCAGTCTGCCACGGGTCCCGGCGGTGGGAACGGCGTCCCGGCATCCGGTCGGCACCGCGCCTCAGGTCAGGGCCAGCGCCACGCAGGTGACGTCGTCGCGTCGCGAGTCGACCGCGAACCGTCGTACGGCCTGCTGCACCTCTGCGACCACCTCGGCGGCCGACCACACCTGCAGGGAGCGAACCACCGCCAGCAGCCGGTCGTGGCCGAACTCCCCGCCGTCGGCGGCGCGGGCCTCGAGCACGCCGTCGGTGCACGCGACCAGCAGGTCCCTGCGCTGGAACGGGGCCTCGCGGACGTCCCACCCCGAGGTGAGGGAGCTGATCAGCGGACCGGTCGGCTCCAGCTCGGTGACCCGCCAGCGGTCGTCGCGGCTGGTCACCACGGCGGGCGGGTGCCCCGCGTTGATCCAGGACAGCCGCTCGTGCAGCGGGTCCACCACCACGAGCAGGCAGGACAGGAACCGCTCGTCGTCCTGCTCGGAGGCGCGAGCTGCGATCGCGAAGGCATCGCCGATCTCGAGGCCGGTGCCCAGCAGGGCGGTGATCCGCTGCTTGAACGCGAAGGCGACCAGTCCCGCCTCGGGTCCGTGCCCCGAGACGTCGGCCAGCACCAGCGCAGTGGTGCCGTCGGGTCGCGGGACGGTCTCCCACCAGTCGCCGGCGAGCACGCCCTCGGCCGACTGCACCATGCCGGAGACCTCGAGGGCACCGGTGTCGGCGAGTGCGCTCGCCGCCAGCTCCCCGCGCAGCGCGGCCACGACCGGGCTGTGCTGCCCGAGCGCCTCGGTCGCGCCCCGGGTTGCCTCGAGCTCCGCGAGGATCCTGCGCCGCATGCTCTCGGCGTCCCGGGCGATGGCCACCACCTCTGCGGGACCGTCCACCAGCACCTGCTCGTCGAAGCTTCCCGCGGCCACGGCCCGCATCCGGGCTCGCAGGGCGGTGACCGGCTGGAGCACCCAGCGGCGCACCAGGAGAGCGCCCGCGAGCAGCACCAGGGCGATGCAGATCCGGGAGGTGTTGATGACGCCTCGGAGCGCCCGGAGCGACGAGGCGTCGTCGCGCTGGGCGGAGGCGGCCCGCGCGTCGATGATCGACTGCACCGTGGCGACCCGGTCGCGCAGGGTGTCGAACGCCGTCTTCCCCTGGCGGCTGAGCACGAGCTGGCGAGCGGCGTCGACACCGCCCCGGCGTCGCGCCGCGATCTCCGGCTCGGCCACCGACGTGCGCCAGCCGACGGCCGCGGACTGCACCCGCGCCAGCGCCCGGGTCATCTCGCGGTCGTCGGCGAACGAGGAGCGCAGCCTGGCCAGGTCGTGCTCGAAGCCGCTCCGGCCGGCGCGGTAGGGCTGGAGGAAGGTGTCGTCCCCGGTGAGCGCGAAGCCGCGCTCCCCGGTCTCCTGGTCGACGAGCGAGACGAGCATCGACCGGCTGGCCACGGTGGCCGGCTGCAGGGTGCCGGTGACCAGCAACCGGTTGCTCTCGACTCGTCCGAGCGCGACGTTGATCGCGACCGCCGTCCCGGCCACCGCCAGGAGGAAGACCACGAAGAGCGCGATCAACCTGTTGCGCAACGACACCCGGTCACCGTAGTGGTCACCGGCCGTCCGCGAGGCCGAAGCCGCAGGTCACAGCCAGGTGAGCAGGACATCCAGCGAGGTGCCGGCTCGCCACGGGGCGCCTGCTGCCGGGTCCCACACCACGCCGCTGTCGGCCAGCATCGCGGCGCACGCGAGCGCCGCCGCGGCCAGCACGGCCGCGACCAGCCACGCCGGCCCCGGGCCCCGTGCCAGAGCGGCCGCCGCGCGACGTACCGGTCGGCGCACCCGCCGGGCACCGGGGCCCCACCACAGCGACAGCGCGAGGCCGCCGCCCATCACGACGAGGCTCGGGACGAGCGGCGCGCGGAGCAGGGCCAGCACGGCGCAGAGCGCGAGCGCGACGACGATCGCGCACCCGAGCAGGAGCACCGTGCCGAAGGTCGCGACGAGGAGGTACCAGGGTGTGGAGGTCAGGGCGAGCGGCGCGTCGTACCACCGGGGGCGGCCGCGGCGCTGCCTGCGCTCGTGCGCGGCCTCGGTGGTCCACGAGGCCGTGCGGACCAGCCAGACCGCGACGCCGAGCACCACCAGCGAGAGGTACGGCGCCCACGCGGCGCCGAGCGTCACGGCACCCAGCAGCGCGACGAGCACCGCGGTCCGCGCCGGCGCGGACACCGGCGACGCCGACCGGGGTGGCGGGCCCGCCGGCGCCGGTCCTGTCCGGCCGTCGGCGGTCGGTGGCCACGGGCGCGGCGGCGGGGGCTGCTGGTAGGGCTGCCGCATCGCGCCCACCGGCTCCGGCGACAGCGCCCTCGTCGGCGGGGCCGCCACCGGCTGCACCCGGGTGCGGGGCCGGACCTCGGTGGGCGGCTCGGGCACGCCGGCCAGGGCGATGGGCATGGTCGCCGGCTGGACCGCCGGCGCGGAGGGAGTCGCGGCCGTGGCACCGGCGGGCCGGGGCCGCGGAGCGGTGCGCCGCAGCTCGGCGAGCACCTCGAAGGTGGCGGGCCGGTCGGCCGGGTCGGGCGCCAGGCAGCCGCGCACCAGCGGCGCCAGCGCCGAGGGTACGGCGGACAGGTCGTGCTCGCCGCGGCGCACCCGGTCCATGATCGCCATCGCGGGCCCGGTGCCGAACGGGGGCGCACCGGTCGCGGCGAACACCACCGTCGCGGCCCAGGAGTGCACGTCGGAGGCGGTCGTGGCGTCGTCGCCGTAGAGGATCTCCGGGGCCAGGTAGCCCGGCGTGCCCAGCAGCCAGCCGGTGTGGGTCAGCCGCGGGTCCTCGGCCAGCCGGGCCAGCCCGAAGTCGATGAGCACCGGTGACCTGCCCTCGAGCAGCGCGTTGGCGGGCTTCACGTCGCGGTGCAGCACCCCGACCTGGTGGACCGCGATCAGCGCCTCGACCAGGCCGGTGGCCAGGTGCGCGAGGTCGCGGCCGGTGATCCGGCCCTCCTGGCGGACGTGCTCGTGCAGGGTCAGCCCGGGCACGTAGCGGGTCGCCACGAACGGCATCGGCCCCCACGGGTCGGCGTCGAGGACCTCGGCCACCCGGTCGCTGCGCACCAGTCGCAGCGAGCTGACCTCGCGGGCCAGCCGCTCGCGGGCCTCGTCGTCGCCGATGACGTGGGGACGCAGCACCTTGACCGCCACCCGGGAGCCGTCCGGCGCCTGGGCGAGGTGGACCACGCCCATGCCGCCCTCGCCGATCTTGGCCAGCAGCCGGTAGCGCCCGACCGTCATTCCCTCCCCCGGCACGCCGCCACCGGCGACCGGGCCGCCGCTCCAAGCGGCGTCGGCGGGCAGGGAGTGGCTCACCGGATCACGGTAGCCGAGCCGCGGTCACCTCACAGGACGCGGTGCATCCAGCCGAACGTGTCCTCCGAGCGGCCGTACTGCAGGTCGACCAGTGCCTGGCGCACCGTGGCCGTCACCGGCCCGGTGGTGGTGCCGTCACCGACCTCGCCACCCTTCCAGCGCAGCGTCCCCACCGGCGTCACCACGGCGGCCGTCCCGCAGGCGAAGACCTCGGTGACCCGACCGGACGCGACGCCCTCGCGCCAGTCGTCGATGCTCACCGGGCGCTCCTGCACCTGGTGGCCGAGCTTGCCGCACAGCTCGACGATCGAGGCCCGGGTGATGCCCTCGAGGATGGTGCCGGAGGTCTCCGGGGTGGCGATGGTGCCGTCGTCCATGACGAAGTAGAGGTTCATCCCGCCGAGCTCCTCGACGTACCTGCCCTCGGCGGAGTCGAGGAAGACCACCTGGTCGCAGCCCTGGGCCATCGCCTCCTGCTGGGCGACCAGCGAGCTGGCGTAGTTGCCCCCGGTCTTCGCCGCGCCCATCCCGCCGCGGCCCGCCCGGGTGTAGGTCTCGCTGAGCCAGATCGAGACCGGCGTCGGGCCCTTGGCGAAGTAGGCGCCGGCCGGGGACGCGATGACCAGGTAGGTGACGTGCTGGGAGGGCCGCACGCCGAGGAACGCCTCGGAGGCGAACATGAACGGCCGGATGTAGAGGCTCTTCTCCCCCGCCGGGTCCGGCACCCACCGCTCGTCGACGCGGACCAGGGCGTCGACCGACGCCACGAAGTCCTCCACCGGCAGCGGCGGCAGCGCGAGCCGCTGCGCCGAGCGGACCATCCGTGCCGCGTTCTCCTCGGGGCGGAACGTCCACACCGACCCGTCCGGGTGGCGGTAGGCCTTCATCCCTTCGAAGATCTCCTGCGCGTAGTGCAGGACGGCGGTCGCCGGGTCGAGCGAGAGCGGGGCGTACGCCGTGACCCGGGCGTCGTGCCAGCCGCGCTGGGGCGTCCACTCCGCGACGTACATGTGGTCGGTGAAGTGGTGGCCGAAGCCTGGGTTCGCGAGCACCTCGGCCACCTGCACGTCGGGCAGCGGCTGGGTGGTCGGCCGGACGTCGATCGGCAGGGTGCTGGTGCCCGAGCCCGGTTCGCTGGTGGGCGTCATGGGTTTCACGGTAGTCCCAGCCGGGCGGCGACGGCGTCGCCGACCTCGGAGGTACGCCGAGCCACGCCGGCCCGCTCACCCTCGGCGTGCTCCCGGAGCTCCGCGACCACGGCGTCCTCCACCGCACGGGCGGACTCCTCGAGCCCGAGGTGCTCCAGCAGGAGCGCCGCGGACAGGATCGCCGCGGTCGGGTCGGCCTTCTGCTGGCCGGCGATGTCAGGCGCCGACCCGTGCACCGGCTCGAACATGCTGGGGGCGGTGCGGTCAGGGTTGACGTTGCCGCTGGCGGCCAGCCCGATGCCGCCGGTGACCGCCGCCGCCAGGTCGGTGACGATGTCGCCGAACAGGTTGTCGGTGACGATCACGTCGAAGCGAGCGGGATCGGTGGCCAGGAAGATCATCGCCGCGTCGACGTGGAGGTAGTCCACGGTGACCCCGGGGAACTCCTCGCCGACCTCGGCCACGATGCGCGACCACACCGCCCCGGCGTGCACCAGCACGTTGGTCTTGTGGACCAGGGTCAGCTGGCGGCGCGGGCGCCGCTGCGCGCGGGCGAACGCGTCGCGCACCACCCGCTCGACGCCGAACGCGGTGTTCAGGCTGACCTCGGTGGCCACCTCGTGCGGCGTGCCGACGCGGACCGCACCGCCGTTGCCGGTGTAGGGCCCCTCGGTGCCCTCGCGCACCACCACGAAGTCGATCTCCCCGGGATCGCTGAGCGGTGACCGAGCCCCGGGGTAGATCCGCGACGGCCGCAGGTTGACGTAGTGGTCGAGCTCGAAGCGCAGCCTCAGCAGCAGGCCGCGCTCGAGGATCCCCGCCGGCAGCCGCGGGTCCCCCGGCCTGCCCCCGACCGCACCGAGCAGGATCGCGTCGTGCTGCCGGATCTCGGCCAGCACGGGGTCCGGCAGCACCTCGCCGGTCGCGAGGTAGCGCTCGGCGCCGAGGTCGTAGGAGGTCGTCTCGAGCTTCGTACCGGTCGGCACCGCCTGCTCGAGGACCTTGACCGCCTCGGCGGTCACCTCCGGACCGATCCCGTCTCCGGGGATGACGGCGAGGCGGATCTGCTGGCTGCCCTGGTCGGGGCTGGGGGTGGTGGTCACCGGTGGACCCTAGTTGTCGTCGGGGCGCTGGCCGCCGTTGTCTCGCAGGTCGAGGCCGGCCTGGACTCCTGCGAGGGTGGTCGGCTCCGGCGCGTCGTGCTCGGGGCGGTGCTTCGTCGGTCCCCACTCGGGATACATGTCGTACATCTGGCTGCTCCGGTCTGGTCTGGTCTGGTGGCTGGTCGGTCGTCTGCTGGAAGCCTGTCGTCGGCACGGCGGTGGCCGGTCGGGGACGGGCTGCTCCGCAGTCGACCGGAGGTGCGGTCTGCGCGCGTGGGTCGCACGGGCTGCGCTGACGAGGACCGGGTCCACCGGGGTGACCGGGGAGGGACGCGACGCCGGCTGCGGAGGGAGTCGCAAGGCCGCGGGCAACACCAACACCGCGGCGAGGTGGCCTTGCTTAGGAGGCCCCGCCGCGGCGACTGATGAGTACGTCGAACGTCCGCATGGTCCAGCCACGCTAGCAACGGGGTGCCACGGGACGGGAGGATCTTGATCGGACTTCCCGCATGCTGAGACACCGGTCCGCGAGCCGGACGACACCGGCAGGTCGGGGATACTCGCCACCATGAGCGCCCCGCCCGACCTGCCCGGCGTGGTACGCCGTGCCTTCGACGTCTCGCGGCGCGCCGGCTACGTGTTCTTCTGCCGCAACGAGACCGGCCGGCTGCTCGCCACCCTGGCCGCCACCCGTAGCGGAACGCTCGCCGAGGTCGGCACCGGCACCGGGGTCGGCACCGCCTGGCTGCGCAGCGGGATCCGAGACGACGCGCGGATCCTCACCGCCGAGCTCGAGCCCGACCTCGCGGACGCCGCCGCCACGATCTTCGCCGACGACGATCGGGTCGAGGTGCTCGCCGCGGACTGGTCGACGCTGCAGGACAAGGGACCGTTCTCACTGCTGTTCCTGGACGCGGGCGGCCCCAAGGACAGCGGCGTGGACACCGTCGCCGACCTCGTCGAGCCCGGTGGCCTGGTCGTCCTCGACGACTTCACCCCCTGCTCGTCGTGGCCACCGGTCTTCGAGGGCCGCGTCGACGTGCTGCGCGAGCGGTGGCTCACCGACGAGCGGTTCACCACCGTCGAGGTGATGGTGGCCCCCGACGCATCCGTGCTCATCGCCACCCGCCGCTGACCCAGAGGCCGTTCGGACAGGCACTCGGCCGCCTCGGCGAGCCCGCACAGGCGTGGCCGGCGGATCGGACCGCCTCGAGTGCACGTCCGAGCGGCCCCTTTGACCGTCAGACGTGCTTGCGCACCGGCCACCAGTAGTCGAGGTCGTCGGGCACGTCGGGGAACACCGGCCGGTAGAAGTCGGGGTCCTTGCGCACCAGTGCCGACTGGTGGCTGCGGTGGAACTCGGGCCGGCCCAGCCACGGGGGCAGCAGATCCGCCTGCTCGAGCTCGGCCTGTGTGCGGACCACCCCGACGCCGGCGTCCGCCAGGTCGGTGCGGACGGTCGCCGCGCAGGTGTCCCCGAAGCCGCGCTCCACCCACACCTCGCACGCCGTGAACGAGTAGCGCGCCAGCGCCTCCTCGAAGCCCCGCCACATCAGCACGGCCGGGTGGTGGCGCCAGCCGTAGTCGCTGCGGGTCAGGCCGCGCACCACCTGGATGCACTCCACGCGCTGCTTGCCGAGCCGCTTGAGGTCCAGCACCCGCGCGGAGCGCTCGAAGTCGGCGTACGGCAAGAAGGTCTGCATGCGCACCGCCGTACCCACCCGTCCGCGGACCAGCGACCCCGAGGCCGCACTCAGGGTCCTCGGAGTGGCCGCTCAGGGTCGGGTTCCGCGACGTCCCCGATGCCGGGGACGCCGCGTCGCGGCCACGCTGCGGTCATGATCGAGATCGAGTCACTCAGCAAGCGCTACCGCGGGTTCACCGCGGTCGACGACGTCAGCTTCCGCGCCGAGTCAGGCCGGGTCACGGGATTCCTCGGTCCCAACGGCGCCGGGAAGTCCACCACCATGCGGGCCCTCGTGGGGCTCACCCCGCCCACGTCGGGCCACGCCACCGTCCTGGGCCGGCGGTTCGCCGACCTCCCGAACCCCGGCC
>Ga0210040_10006443_pt1 | contig 14607 bp, 1 predicted proteins | sample CryGeyCG12114_NA_FD_185462 | JGI IMG/M metagenome (GOLD analysis project Ga0210040, IMG submission 185462) | Groundwater microbial communities from aquifer - Crystal Geyser CG19_WC_8/21/14_NA (SPAdes) (version 2) | ecosystem: Environmental > Aquatic > Deep subsurface > Groundwater | place: USA... | reverse complement strand
TATTCGATGTCTATCGTCACCGCAGCGATGGCGCTGCGCTGACTGGGTAACAGGCTTCTAACGAACTCGCGGAAAGCGTCGATGTACTGGACGTCGAAGACGTTGAGCGAGAAGGGATAGAGCGAGGTTTCGGAATGCGTCTGGCGGCATGTCTGCGTGAGAGCCAGCAAGGTTTGGGAGCTGTTCCACCACGCGTTGGTTTTAGGCGGGAACGCCGTTTGGAAGTGGATACGATAGTTCTTGCGGAAGTGGATGAGCACGTAGATATTCAGGCCACTGAAGACGTAGCGGTAGATCTCGTTTCGGAGTTCGGCGGGGAGACGCAAAAGCCGAGACTTGCGCTGATTTCGAGCGGTTCTGGTAGGTGCATGTCAGTAAGTTGCGGACGCGGTTCTGGAGTGGCTATCGCATACATTGCTGCGTTCCTGTCTTTTGCAGTAGCATCGATTGACTCGTTGCTAGGCATGGTTGCGGCTGCCTTCGACAAAGTGTGGAAGTGGAGGTGAGGCGCGGACGGTGAGTGTGGAAGTAAGAGAGGCGTGTGCTCAAGATGTGATAGCCGTCACGCATTTTACGATCTGCTAATTGCGTCATTTTGACTCACGCAGGTGCTTTATCCTTCTTCATCTTATTTGTGTCATAGCCACCATCTCCCAAACACAGTTCCATAACATCACCTGCGCCAGCCCTCTCCAGATCAAGACAACGTCTCAAACCGCATGTCCACGTTCCTTCCCATCGCTTCCCAGATCTTCCTCCGTACACAGTCCCTCAAATATACGATCGTTCCATGGCCGAAGCCGACCGTGTCTTCCCAGACAACAATGCGCCCCGCTCCCGTCAGAGACTCCAAAGCACGTCTCAAGCGGAATTCCATAATGCTCTCGAAACAATCAATTGCCCAGGTAGCCGGACCTCTCTGACGATACCGCTCGTATTCCTGCTGACGCACATGACTATACGCGTCGTGAAGAAGGACATGGACGAGTACGATAGCTGTTGCATAAGGGGTGTATTTATAATATTATGTCGTTCTAAAGATCTAGCTATAGATAAGATAAGAGCTAAGTATACTTAAGTATAAGCTATACTTAGTATATAATATCTTACTTACTACTTTATAAGCTAATTAAATACTATTTTATCTAAGTAATAATACTTTTCTTAAATACTATCTTCTTTAACTTTATTACTAGCTATACTTAGTATCTTTACTATCTATTACTTTAAAACTTAAGACTTAATATATTAATAAATAAAGAAGTAAAAAAGTAAAACTTAGTAAAGAAGAGTTAGAAGATAAGTATTAAATAAGATCTCTTCTTCTCTAGTATAGCTTTTATTCTACTCTAGAGCTTACTAATCTAGCTTATATAATTATTATATTCTAAAGTTATACTTATAAGAGCTAAAGTTATTACTTAATCTTTAATATAGCTATAGTAGTAGTTTATTTTAAAAGAAAATTTTACTAGTATAGAAATATAAATAAGTATAGCTCTCTTACTATAAAGATATTTAATATTATTTATATATTAGGAGCTATTCTATATATATAGTAAGTAAATTTATTCTAAGAGTAGTATTACTTATAAAAGAAAGTAAAAATCTAATATACTTATAGTAATTAGTATAAAAGGTATTATAATATAGAAGAGATAAAGTAAATCTCTAATATAAAAGACTTTTAAGTTTTATTTCTACTATAAGTATAAAGCTTTACTAAGTATATAAGTAGAAATATAAGTATTAGTAGTAAAGTTTATAAGTCTTAAAATATTATTCTCTATCTCTTATAAAATTATATTACTAAGTTTTATATACTAGCTACTTAATAAGTACTTATTTCTTATTATTCTTATTAGCGTTATTAATACTTAGTAGTAGTAGTACTTCTTTTAGAGGCTTATATATCTTAGTATAGTTATCTACTTTTATTATCTTATTACTTATAAAGACTAAGTTAGAATTAGTAGCTTTAACTACCTAAATATTATATTATATATCTTTAAAGTTCTTAAAAGGCTATATAGTAAGATTTAGCCTTCTAAAGAGCTTACTTAAGTTCTTATTATCTATTATCTTAGTAGCATCTTTAATAACTTCCTTTTTTATAGTAGTAGTAGATAATAGGGCTTTTTACTTAAGCTTTTTTTTATAACTACTAAAGTTCTTTAAAAGTACTATAAATAGCTAAAGCTTCTTTAAAGATAATATCTCTAGCTTTATAAGCTTTTTCTTTAGTACTACTTTCTTATATAGTTTTTTAAGCTATAGTATAAGTGCTATAAGTTTTCTAGTAGCTACTACTAGAGTTAAAGTATTAAAAGTCTCTATTTTATTATTTCTACTAGTCTTAAAAAAACTATTATAGCTATCTAAGCTAGAGTCTTCTACTTTATCTTAGTTATTACTAAGCTTATATTTAGCTTTCTATTTATAGCCTACTTCTAGAGCTAGTTTATTCTTAATTACTTTTATAGTAAACTTAGTAAACTTTTCTTTTTTTACTACTAGTAATTTAAAGAGCTTATCTTTAACTTATATTAAAGTATAGTAGATATAACTAATATACTATATCTTAGGTATATCTTCTATATTTATCTTTACTAGATTATACTTTTATCTTTTATTACTTTTCTTACCTTTAATACTATATTTAAGTTTAATAAAGTAAATTATTCTAAATTTATTAACTATATACTTAAGATTAATTTAAGCAATATAGAAGTTTACTAGTATATTCTAGTTCTAGGTTATACTCTTATCTTTTAAGATAACTAGTTTACTATCTTTATCTATTTTTTATACTAATTTACTATTCTTATCTTCTTTTTTATTAAACTTAAAATAAGAAGTTTAGTATATTTAATAAGTATTAATATTTTTAGAGTTATAAGTATATATTCCTTTAAAGATAGGATTAGAGTAGTATAACTTATATACTTAAGTAAAGTTAACTACTATTATATTAGCTTATTCTTTATCTATAAAGAAGATAGTAAAGTATAAAGTTTAGTAGTTATTATAAACTAGCGTTTTAAATTATTTTTTTACTTACTTACTATTAAGATCTTATTTAATTATATAAAAGACTTACTAGCTATTAAATAAGTATATCTTTACTACTACTCTATACTTTAAGACTTTAGCCTTAATAGGCTCTTATATTTTTTAGTCTCTATAGCGTTTTAGTAGAGTACTTATATAGATTATTAAAGTATTAATAACTTAGGCTCTCTCTTATTCCTTATTACTTATCTTAATATAAATATCTAGTAGCTTTTCTTTTAGTTTAAAAATCTAGTAGTTATACGCTTTAAAGAACTTAATAGCTCTTTTTAAGTAGGAGTCTTTATAACTTTCTATTTTACTAATATATAATAGCTTTAGCTCTTTTAGGATTCTTTCTTTAATACGTCTCTTATATAGATTAGCTTTAATAGTATTTCTAGACTTAATATACTATTTAGTTAGTTTATATTTATATATCTCTTATATCTATTTAAAGTTCTATAGTACTTTTACGTTAAATAACTATATAGATAGGTAGTTTAAGTCTCTTAGTTTTATTTTAATAGTCTAGTTACTCTTATAAGTAATTAATATAATATCTTATTATATTATAAGTATAAAATATTAGAGTATATTACTTATCTTCTTAAGGTAGTTACTTACGTCTTTCTTAACTAAGAGTTAAACTTAATATAGTACTTTAGTAGTAAAAGCTATAGTAGTGCTTAAGTTATTACTTAGTTACTATAGAGCTAAGTATATATTAAAGCTTAGTTTTACTAGGTTAGTCTCTTCTATTAGAGTAACTTTCTTAAGAATAGAAATCTTAGATCTATTTAGAAGACTAAATTTAAAACTCTATCTTAGCTAGTACTTTATCTATTCTTAAGTATTAGCTATTTCTTCTTTTAGTATTTTTATAGTAGAGTTATTAAAGTATTATAAGAACTTAGTATAATTAGCTTAATAGTTCTTATTTAGAGTAAAGTTAAAGTTAGAAAGCTCTTTACGTATAGGCCTTTTACTTAAATTCTCTATACTACTTTTTAAAGTAAGTTTAGTAATAAAAACTAGTAATATACCTTTAGTTAGCTATAGGCTATATATACTATAAGTATACTTATATAACTTATCTACTTAGTAGTAAGTATATAAACTACTTAAGTTTTATTAATTAAGTTAGTATTATAAGGCTTTACTTCTCTTTAGTATATTATAGTTATATAGTATATTATAGTATAGAAGAAATAGAGTATTAAGAGTAAAAAGTTATACTATATAGCTTATAAGTTACTAAAAAGTAAGAGAGCTAGTTATATATAGCTTTAGTGTAGTTTTTTTACTTTATTATCTTAGTAGCTTAATATTAAGATATTAAATAGATAAAGATAGTAAAGTAAAATATTTAGTAGAAATATACTATAAGAAATAAAGTTAAGGTTTTATTATAATTTTATAGTAAATAGTATAGTAGGAAAAGCTATATAGAGGCTTTATAGTTATATATAATATATATCTTACTAAGTTACTATCTTTATAGTAATATCTTTATAAGCTACTAAAAATAGAGTACTCTAGTAGCTTATATAAAAGTATAAATATATAAACTTATATACTAGAAAATATAAAAGGAAAGAGAGCTTAGAACTATAGCCTATATTAATATACTAGTATAAGGTATAAATATATATATTAAAATTTAAAATCTTAATAATTCTCTATAACGCCTAAAAGAAAAATAAATTATATAGTAATTAAAGTTAAGGCTATAGCCTTAGAGTAGCTTTTTTTTCTTTTAGTAAAGAAGCTACTAGGCTAGGAAGCTTATTTACTTCTAAAGAAGATAAGAGTAGTAGAGCTTATAGATAAGGTTTACTAAGTTTATAGTCTTCTATTTAGTTTATTAATAGGTTCTATAATTTTACGCTACTAGTATTAGCGTTTATTATTACGCTTTATATAGCTAGTTAATTATATAACTAAAGATTCTTCTATCTTTATAGTAGTAAAAGCGTATATTTAAAAACCTTTATTAGTAAAGCTTATAGAGGAGATAGTAGTATAGAAATAGTTTATTAAGCTTATAGTCTTAGAGCTAGATTAGCTTTTACTTCTTTAAATTTTAAGTCTAGTACTAATTTATATAAAACGTAATCTTTAGCTATATATTAAGTTTATTAACTTTAGATATATTACTACTACTAAGTCTCTTACTCTATAAGTAGGAATTCTATATTAAAATCCTTACGTATTTTTTTTACTAAGTAGAGTTAATTAATAGTAAGCTATTAATTATATATAGTACTTTAGTTTTCTTATTTAATAAAGTACTTTAGCTAACTTATTAAGTAGTTAACTTATCTTTTAAGAATTCTCTTAATTAGCTTAAGTTCTAAACTATTATTATTTATATTAATAAGCTATTATAAAACTAGAAATAGCTAATAATAAAGATCTTTTTTTTAGATATAGTAGGGTTTAAGTTATATAATATTTATAATATTATAGATTTAAGAGCCTAGAGGTCTCTTAATATAGAAAGTATTCTTACTAATCTTTTTTAAAACTTTTAGTAAGCTATATTATTAAAATCTTACCTTCTTTAGTAAGTTACTCTTTATCTTATATCTTTTATATAGAACTAAAATAGTATAGTTACTAGACTTAAAGTTAATAGGCTAATAATATTAGTTATAGTATTCTTTCTACACTACTTTTATAAAAGATAAAGCTTCTTCTATATTTTTTTAGTAATAAAGTTTTAAAAGCTTATAGTTTTCTCTAAAGAGCGTATACTAAGTATATAGTAGATTAAAACTATAGTAAAAGTTAAAGCCTATAATATATTTATAAAGCGTATATTTAGTAAAAGCGTTTCTACTAGTATTAAAGCTAAACTAGATATATAGTAGTATATCTTTCTAGTTTATATCTTAGTTCTTAGTAATAAAGAAGTAGAGAGTAATACTTACTATTTAGTTAATTCTCTCTAATTAGCTATTAACTTCTAGATAGTAGGCTGCTATAGTATAGAATTTTATTCTTATTACTCTATATTACTTACTAAATATACCTTTAATAAAAGTTAGTACTTAATTACTAATAATTATACGTTAATTACTTTAGTTAGTTATATAATTAACTTAAGTAAGCGTAATAGACTATTTCTTACTTAACTAATAATTCTTATTAGGGACGATATTAACTATCTTTAAAACTTAGTAAGTTTCTAAAAGAATAGCGTTAAAACTTTCTACTATCTCTAGTAAGTATATAATAATATTAATATAGGTAACTTTAAATAGATATACTTTCTAGTTAATTAGTTATAGTAAGCTATATAAGTAATAGCGTTAAGTTTAGTTAACTATATAAATAGGGTAGAATTTAATATATATCTAGAGGTATTTACCTAGCTTTTAGATAAAGAAAGATACCTTAATTTACTTATAGGTATAGTTATACCTTTAGTAGTAGAACCTATTATATACTTAGTAGAAGATATTTTATATTATTAATTTAGGGATATAGAGCCTCTTAGTACTATCTTCTTTATCTTAGTAGTATATAAGATTAGCTTTAAAGAAAAAGTAGAGTCTATATATAAGATATATAGAATCTTTATTATCTTACTACTTACTAAAGATAATAGCTAAAACTTAATTCTAGAATATATTATCTTTATAAGCTTACTTAAAGTACTTCTTAAAGTTATTTTCTATTTTTATAATTAGGGTATAAAAAATATAAGCTATATTTTCTAGTATATCTATTTTAAAGTCTAAGTCTAGTATACTTTTAGGCTAGAGCCTTAATAGAGTATCTAAGACTAAGTAAAGTCTACTAAGTTTATATTATATATTAAGGTTAAACTACTATAAGTAGACTAAGGCCTTAGTAAGGTAAAAGTTTAAACTTTCTAGAGACTTTATTATTATAAAGTAGTACTATTTTATAATTACTATAACTACTATATAATTAGTAAAAATATAAACTTTTAGAGTAGCTTTAACTATATATTTTAATTTCTTAACTACTTAGTATAAACTAGCTATCTTAAGCTTAGTTAGAAAATATCTCCTCTCTAACTCTAAAAGATACTTAAAAAAAAAAATAATAGGCTTAATAGAGGCTTTATTAAAATATACTAACTTTTTTAGCTATATAGTTAGTAAGGATATATTATCTCTATAGCCTACTAAGACCTCTAAATTAGTTATAATAAGTTCTAGATTATTAATAATATAGTAGGCTATAAAGGCTATACTATACTCTTTTAATAAGTTAATATCTATATATAAAGATCTTATACTATTTTAGTAGCTTAACTTAATTATATTACTTTATAGTAACTAAATATTCTTAAAAGTATTTTTAATAAGACTTATTACTAAAATTATTACTCTAGTAGCTATAATACTCTATTCTCTCTTTTTTCTCTTAAGTATATATTATAATAGCTTAGTCTTAAAGTTATTTAGAGGTTATATAATCTAAGTAAAGTATAGTATTTAGTTATTAAGGAAGTTAATTACTCTATAGTAACGTTTTATATCTTAAGTATACTAGAGAAAAGTAATATTTTAAAAACTATTAATTTATTTATCTATTAACGCTATACTAAAGGCGTCTACTTACTAACTAAGAATTTTAACTAAAGAGTACTTAATAAAAGCTTTATTTAGTGTAAAAGAGATTTCTAGCTCTATAATCTAGTTAAAGAAGTAGTTAAAATATTAGAGGTATTCCTTAAGAGTCTTAGAGTAGATAATAAAGTTATCTATATAAGCTTTTATAAAGTCTAATATATTATAGAGTATAATATTACTATATCTCTAAATATAAGTAATAGAGTTTTTAAAGCCTATAGCGTAGACTTTAAGAATTTTAGCTTTTCTATACGTATTAATTATAAACTTATACTTATCTTCTAGCTTAACTAAGAACTAGTAGAAGTATAAAAGTCTATTAACTATAGTAATATACTATACTTTTTAGAGCCTACTAATAATATCTTATTATATAGTTAGTAAGTAAGCGTTATTAAGTACTTATCTATTAAAATCTTATATATCTAATATAAGACGTCTTTTCTAGTTAAAATAAAGCTTTTTTATCTTCTTATCTTATTTAACTAGCTTCTTCTAAATAATAAAAACTAATACTAAGAAAGGTATAAGTTTAGTTATAAAGTCTATTTTATTATAATTATATAGTTTATTAAAGTAAGTATTAATATAATCTTAGTTTCTTAGGCCTACGCTGTAAATCCTTAAAGAAACTTTAGTATCTTACTATCTATCTTTTAGATTAATAGGTATCTAGTACTCTAGTAGAATCTTTACTATAGTTCTATAGTTAGTCTAGATTTTAGGATACTTTATAATCTTTTATTTAAGAAGCTTTACTATTACTAAGTTACTATAGATTATAGTACTATTTTTAATTTATATCTTTTTATTATAATATTATTATAAATCTAGTATAGTAGCTATACTATAATCTTTAATATTAATAGTATAGACCTTATTAAAGTCTATTAGTATAGTATAGCTAACTAGTATTTAGTGTAAGAAGTAGACTAAGTTATTAGTATTATTTTAAAGTATAACTTTTATTATATTAGTATTAAAAATAACTAAGTAGGCTCTAAAAGGGTATAGTAGCTTCTCTATTAGTTTATAGATATAGTTAATATTTAGTAATAGTCTATAAGATATATATACTAAAGCTCTAACTATTAATTATAGTAAGATAGTAACTATATTTTATATAGTAATTTTCTTAGTCTTTTATATAGTATTATCTTTAAGTTTAATAATAAGTAAAGCTTAGGCTCTCTAGCAGCGTAGTTATTTTAATACCTAGTCTTTAATATTAATTATTATATCTTATAGGATAAGAGTGTCTATTCTTAATAGTATATTAATACTTAACTCTAGAATAATATAGACTCTTAAGCGCTAGAGTATAAAAACTTACTTTTTAGTTATAGTTTATAATAGAATATAGATTATAATATAAGTAATCTCTATAGTAGTTACTTTCTCTAAGACTACTAAGGCGTAAGATACTAGCTTCTTTAATATCTACTATCTAGTATTTAGAAAGTTTTTCTTAATAAATAGTTAAGCTATAATTATAAGCGCTATACTTATATCTAGTAGTACTACTAGATTAGGTCTTATTTATAAGTTCCTAATTACTAGCTTTAATTTATACTAGTTTCTAAATATAGTTACACTATTAATAGATAGTAAAGTAGTTAATTTTATAATCCTAAGCTATAAAGCCTATTTATCCTTTAGAGTTACTAGATTCTATACTTTATATAATAAAACTTTAGCTAGCTTAGTATCTAAGTAGATAACTATATAGACGCCTACGCCTAAAGTATACCTACTATATTATATAGATACGTGCTTATATAGTTAATTATTAGATATAAATTTAGCTAAGTACTTATAGTATTAGAAATAATAATTTTAGAGATCTATAAGCTATCTAATATAGTTAACTCTATTAGTAAAATCTTTTTTATCTTTATTATAAAGTAAGTTATTAGTATATCTATATAGTAATCTAGTTACTTATTTTCTTAGGCTATAGTTACTTAAAGATTTACTAGAAGATTAATCTTCTTTTATAGTTAGATATCCTAAGCTTAAAGAGGCCTTCTTTAAGTAATTTAGCTATTTAGATCCTAGTATAAAGTCCTAATTACTATCTTAGTTATTATTATTATAAAGTGTAAATAAGCTTAAAATACTAGGTTCTTTATCTTCTACTTCCTAGTTATAGTATACTCTCTATACTTTATTATACTAGTAATATCTCCTACTAGACTATCTACTTTTATTTTACTAGTTATAGTACTATCTTTCTTAGAAGTTATTTAAACTATCTAGTTTATATAGCTAGTTTTATATAGTATTATTTTACTAGTTACGCGTTATATTCTAGTTTCTATTTCTATTATTATTTAGCTAGTAGTTTTAGTTAGGCGCTAATATATTATTATATTAACTATTATTCTAGCGCCTCTAGTTTTAGTTATATAAATTCTTATACTATAAACGCTTTTATCTACTATTTAAGTAGTTTAAGTTACTATAGCTATTATTACTATTCTAATAAATAAAAGGTTACTTACTATTAAACTTATATTTAAAAACTAAGATAATAATATATTTACGCTTCTCTAGTATAAAAAAGAAATTATCTAATATAGTACTTACTATAAGGTTATTAAAGTATACTTTATAGTAGTTATTAAGAAGATTCTAGGCTTATACTATATAATTATTATTATTCTTACTAGTATACTTAGCGTCTTAATATAGTTACTTTACTTTAAAGAACTATTTAGCTAGTAAGTATCTTTTTATAAAGTCTTTAAAAGTAAAGCGCTCTTTCTATAGATAGTAAAGAGTTTCTAAAAGCTATACCTTAAAAAGTACTAACTTTTTTTTCTAATAGTTAAGGCTTTATCTACTAATAACTTTAAGTCTTCTCTTAAGTATAAGATTAGAGTTATACTAAAGCTACGTATTACTCTTAAAGTATTAATATAAGTTATTTTAAACTATATACTCTAGTATTATCTATACTACTATTATAATCTTTACTATATTAATAAAATCTTAGATATTCTTATAATAAGTCTTACTAGCTATCTTACTTACGTTATCTAAATACTTACGTATTAGTATATTAGGCTAAAAGAATCTAATAGTATTAAGTAAGAATTTAAGTAAATTTCTTATAGCTTTTACTTTTATATTATTATCTATAATCTTAGCCTCTACTAGTATAAGTACTTTATTACTTTATAAGAATCTTTATAATAGAGGTAATCTATTATTATAATATCCTTAAGAGAAAGTATATAGATAGCTAGGTATATTTAAGTTAGTAGTTAGTAATAGTGCGTTTATAGCATTTAGGAAGAGTATATTACTAGAGTAGTTATTATATACTACTTTAAAGTTATTATATAGTTTAAGATAGTATATAGTAGAGTAGTAAGTTATTAGTTAAGGTATAGTATATTACTAGCATCTATATACTAAAGAATTACTACTAATTTTATTACTTTTAATATTCTATAATAAGCTATTTAAAAAGAGTCTATTTACTCTACTTATATATATTAGTTAAGAATACTTAGTTTATAAATATAAAATTATTAGAAGCTACTAAGTTTATACTTTTCTTAAGTACTATTTAATTAAAGAACTAATCTTTTACTTAAAATTAGTAAAGATACTATCTATCTCTTACTTAGTAATTAACTATATCTATAAGTACTTTTTTAGAGATTCTTAGTCTACTATAATATTCTAGAACTCTCTTCTTTATTTAATATATAATTCTTAACTAAAGTAAGAAGTATTATCTATAACTAATTTAGTATATATATAGTAAGCTTTATTCCTCTATCTAAAGTAATTTAAGCTTAGAACTTAGTAAAATCTTATTCTACTACTCTTTATAAGTAAGATACTTAATAGAACTAAGTTAGAGTTATTTAGTAGGTTAGAAGTAAGTTAAAGCTCTATATTCTTTTAGTATACTAGTAACTTAGTAAGCTATAAAAAAATAGCTCTATATATCTTAGGGTTTAAGTCTCTAAGATTTATTAAGAAAAGTTCTTCTTATAAAGATAATTATTAAGCTAACTATAAGAAGTTATCTAGTAAAGAAGCTTATATATTAAGAGCTTAATAGAGTTATCTTAAAGTAAGTTTTATTAGTAAGGCTAGCTAAGTTTAAGTAGTCTACTTCTTTTTTTTATACTTCTCTTAGTATATAAGCTAGAGATTTTATATAACTAGTAATAGCTACTTAGATTTTAAAACTATAGTAAGAGTATTAGAGCTAGAGTTCTTAGGTTACTATAATTTTTATATATTAAGAAATAGTAATAGTATCTTATCTTCTAAGTTATCTTTAACTAGTTTAGAGTTTTAATATTCTAGACTTAGTACTAAGATATAAAAAAGATTCTAGAGTAAAGATCTCTATACTAATAAAGATACTAGAAGCTTATATACTTATAAAGAAAGTAGATATAGTAAGGCTTTAATAGGTAAAGCGTTTAGGATTATAATAGCTAAGTTTCTTAATATATCTTACTTAGAATCTTACTATAGAGTAGCTAGCTATTAAGTAGATTACTAGTTTTAAAAAATACTAAAGAGAGTAAATTAAATTATAATCTTATTAAAGATATTAACTTCTTTTTTAATATTCTTCTAGATAGTATATAGCTCTTTAATATCTACTAACTAAGTAGATAAATATCTAAGTATATTATTTACTTTAAAAGAAGGTCTATAAAGAGTAAGTATAGGCTAAGTTCTACTAGCTAGGAGTATTACTAATACTTATAGCTATTTTTTAAAAAGTATAAGAGTATTATAAGTTTTAAAGATATAGTAGGCTTATTAAAGAGTAAGCTATAGAATAAGAAAGCTATTATAAGTAAAACTATTAGTAAAAGTAATAAAGTTATATACTTATATAATAGTATCTTTTAAGAGGTCTAGAGCTTATTAGGTAAGTATATATAAAAGTTTAGTTCTTAAGTAAAGTCTAAACCTATTATTAGTACTTAAGTAAAAGAAAGAAAACTTTTTATTAGTATATCTAAAGTTAGTAGTAGGTATAGGGCTATTTATTAAATTATAGTTATATAATAGTACTTCTATAGCCTACTATATTAGTAGAGTATACTATATAGAATAGATATATAGCTAAAACTATAGTATATTTATACTAGTATATAGTAGAAGAAGTATTAGATCTATATTAAAGGAAGTATATATCTCTTAATAACCTAATCTTATAGTATAGTTTCTAATAAGTCTTAAAGTTTTAGGTAGTTATAAAGAAATAAAGAGAAAGTTTACCTTTTATAGTAGGCTCTATTATATACTAGAAAGGTAGTAGTAAGCTATTTAGTAAAGTATATAATACGCTTAATATATAAGAACTTTTATTTAACTAAATAAAGAAGTTATATATTATAGTATATATATATATTACTACTATATATTACTACTATAATTTCTATATATTACGCCTTATAGAAGTTCTTATATCTTATCTAAAAGCTAGTAGTTATATTATTATAATATTTATATATATATATAGTATATTCTAAGTAAAGAGCCTAAGGTAGAGCTATAATTTACTACTTAAGAGTATCTTACTATATATATACTTTAAGTAATAAGCTATACTAAGTTAGTAGTATATAAGGTATTTAGTTCTTAACTTTAAGTATATTTATATAAAGGTTTTATAGTTATATTTATCTCTAGTAGTATAGAGCTAAAGGATATACTAATCTACTAGTTACGTAAATATAAGTAAGTAATACTAGACTTATTAAAAGAATATAAAAAAGAAATAACTCTTAGCTACTATAACTATTATATAAGGGGTGTATTTATAATATTATATTATTCTAAGGATCTAGCTATAGATAAGATAAGGGCTAAGTACGCCTAAGCACAGGCTATGCTTAGCATGTGACAATAGCGTTACGTTACCATGAGCTTAGGTTGTATATGAAATTGGGAAGTTGGCTGAGACATTTCAAATCGAATGCGTTAAGCGTAAAGGGGAGAAGTTTTGTCTCAGTATAGACTTGTCGACACGTTTGCGTCAATGCAAGGAATCTGGTTGCACGCTCTTCGTCTTCCAAGCTCGCGCCAGCTGCCCGCAATTTCAGCCCTGGGGTAGGCGAGCCATATTGATTGAGTGATTTGGAGGGCTCGGGGCGGATGATGAGGTTGCCAAGTACGTAGGCGTAGATATGGTTGCGGAGTTCGGCGGGCAGACGCAGGAGTGGTGAGTTGTGTTGGTTCTGTAGTGAGCTGAATTAAGTCAGTATTATGTGGATAGTCAAGACAAGCGTGGCTTAAGGTGCGCGGAACTTACATATTCTTGGCTGCGTCTCCTTTGGGATTGTAGCAAATATATTGTCTCATGATGACGGACATCATTTCGATTGCTTGAGGTCGAGGTGGGGTTGAGAGAATGGCCGGGTGTCGAGTTGACGAGTTAATAGAGTTAACGTGATGGTCGAGCGACAAAAGTTGCAGGCGGTGAGAAGTGAATGAGAGGTACTAGTCCCGGCTAACATTACGTTGAAACGAAACCCCTAAAAACGCCTCGCGCGCTCTAAACACCATTTCACCACGTTTCTACCTAGGCCGAGAAGATTGTTCAAAATGAATACGTGAAGCGAGACGTAGAAAGCACATACATATTGGGACTTCCGACATTTGGTCGTTCCGGGTTGTTTCCCACGGTTGGGTGTCACTGGGTTCACGTTTTGCTCGAGGTGGATTCTGTTCCCATTCTCATGCGCACATGTAGTCTGTCCTGTAGTATTGGTTGATGACCTCCACATGCACACCCTCCACCGTGAATGTTGAGCCATGTCCGGGGTTCCGCCAAAATGCAGTCTCAGTCCAGTCCTCAAACAGCACATGTTTGACACCAGCCATACTTGTCAGGATTGGCCGCAAGACAAGCTCTTTATCTTTCGTTACCGAGTAGCGCCGAGACCAGGTACAA
>Ga0210040_10006442_pt1 | contig 14612 bp, 6 predicted proteins | sample CryGeyCG12114_NA_FD_185462 | JGI IMG/M metagenome (GOLD analysis project Ga0210040, IMG submission 185462) | Groundwater microbial communities from aquifer - Crystal Geyser CG19_WC_8/21/14_NA (SPAdes) (version 2) | ecosystem: Environmental > Aquatic > Deep subsurface > Groundwater | place: USA... | reverse complement strand
CTTTCACTTCAACATTGTTAGAACGTCACCCGGAAATTGAATTTTTCTTACGATTTTCATATTTTCCATAAAAATTAACAGCTTGATTTTACACACCAAAAAAGCCTTTCAGAACTATTCAACTATCCAATCAACAAACTGACTAGGCAGATATAAATCTAGATCATGAACTCAAACAAAGCAAAAAAAAATTAATAACATTCATACATAACAACTAGCGTCATACATTACACATATAGCTATAGATTGCTTTGGCAAAAAATATGCATGACAAGAAAAATTTCTGCTCACTAACCGAACTCCCACTGAATAACTTTTGTTCATTTCCATTTCTTCGTTAGCTATATTGGAAACAATGAAACCCTGCATTAATTCTAGCAACTGTCAGCACCAGAAAAAGACAAAAACAGAGATTCCTTTTTCCATTCCTATTGATAATCTTAATAACCATAAAGTAAACTATACCACCATACGGTCTCCATAAAAGAAATGGATTACTATATAACATAACTGTACCAGTTCCCATTCCTTATGTCAGCTCGTGATTCCTGAACAAGGGAGCAAAATCAAAAGAAAGTGGAAAAGTAAAACCCCTTTACTTTCTTTCTAGCTACTGAACAAAAGAGAGAAAAATATGCAACCTTTCATGCATGCATTCTTTACCATTACTTGTGTAAACATGAAAACATACAATAATACATAAAACCCTTGTGCATGATACGTTCCCCGTAAAGCCGGGCTTAAAATTCTTCCCAAACACAATAATCTGTGATTCTTTCCCTACAAAATTGTACACGGTACACAATTCAATAAATACGGCACTTTCTTACGCTTTTCTAACTCCAATTCTACTTCTAACTAACAACACAAGAAAAACTTCCCTTTCTTCAATCCTCATTGCTTTTCTTTATGTCAGAATTTATACATGCAAGTAAATACTATACACACAGAGTTGTTGTTCCATGAATACTTACACTCATCCACTGACTGACTATTGCTCTTGTCTATCGCTTCCCCTAAAATTGTCCAACTATTTATCTTTCTCTTATGCTCTCCCGTCTTATCACCTTGATCCTTGTTCCCAATATTTTCACTTTCATTCACTCACAGTCACAACTCAGTCATGTGAATAGCATTCTACACTATACTGATAATAGATGAACCTATTCCCTCCCCCGATAATTAATCTTGACAGCTTGCTTTCATTCTTCGTGCTCTATCTATCTACTGGCACAAAAAACTACAGAGCTAAACATTTCGTTGGGTCGTGAAGGTAAAACCCGACCTTTGAAATTTATGCATGCACCCAATTCAAAAAGGTCTTGACATTTTTCAACTTCACTCCAACTCTAGTAGTGCATTATTATCGTCGTCATCTGTGTACATATATTTGAACTGTGAATAAAATGCAACGAATTCAGGATTCCAAACTGTGTGTATTCTAGGGATCGAGTGTGCGTGAGTGAGTGAAAGAAAAGGGGAAGTCAGATGCTTCTTGTGAGTGTGAGTGAAAGAATGAGGATACGAGTCAGTAATAATAATAATAATAACTCTTGTTCTTATCTTCCGGTTCACACAAGGATGAAACTCGGAGCGAATATAATGGAAAGCAGGGTACACCTCATTAAAATGTTGAGTACAATACTATATACCTACTAACTACTATGGGTTAGGTAGATACAAATGAATATAAAAAACGCTAGATTATTCAGCCAAATGAGGTGGGAGTGTATAATGCAAAAATGAGGAAGGAAAAGAAATCTGAATTTCAACAGCTAAACTCCCTTCCTACATGCTTTTGGACGAAATTTAAAGCACTTAAAAAATCACATCCCAAACAAAGATACAAATCTACCCTAAGCAATCCAGTGACTGGAAAATAAAGAGAAAGTAGACTATCTTTTGGCTTATGACCAAAAAAAGAGAGATTTTAGATTCAATTTCTTACTAACTAACAAAGTTTACTGCATAGTAAAATCTGGTTAACCCTGCCTAGAACATTGATAATGATGATAATGCACTCAGAGATCACATAGCGAACGTACTTGAGATGATACTTTATCATCATCTTTTGTCACATTATGAATGTTTCAAAAAAGTTTGTTCCCTCGAAAGACAAAAATCTTAACTTGCTTTTACTGCTTGCTTATACTACTTTAACAGTGACAGGTAACTAACTATAATAACTACAGCATTATAGGCTGGAAATTCCCCTACACAACCATATGTATGCATTCCCAAACTAAACTTTTGCTCTACTCTAGCTGAGCTCCAGAGGGGTTCGGTTTAGGATAAAGTGAATGGATTGTGGAGAAAACTTTTCCTATCTAATATGATGTAGGAATTTTTTGGGCTCCAAATGTTTACCAAGTGCTCTTAAAACAAGTGCGTAACGTGGGAGGTAGGACAAAGGATCATTATGAACAGTAAGGAATGAATTCCACCAGTCATCATTATTTGTGAACGCTAGAAATTTTAGTGGGATCCTCACAGTTCCTATTGGATATAAGCATCGAAAACTAGACTTGGAGCATTTTACTTATCATAGAGACCACAAAAATGAAGACGCATGGTCTATTTAAATGAAGTAGTACGGTATTCCTTTTAAATGAGCGATAAAAATGTACTCACTCACATATTTTGGGAGAGGGGAGAAAGCAAAAATTGCTTACTTACACGTTATTATTATGCCCGTAGTACTAGGGCTAGCAATCAAGAACAAAGATGAGCATCGTAATAATCGTCATAATAATGGGCATGTTATACAGCACTAGTATAGGCTTTTGAAATAAACTTTTCCCTTGTTTAGAACGAGAAGGCCTGAAAACACAGGTCCAAAAAAAGAACTAGAGTTAGTTAGTGATTGCACAAAGTCATACGAACAACTAAAAAAGAGGGAATGAAAAAGTTTCATTATGAGAAGAGAATCTTTTCTCTCCTTGTCTCATAAATATAAAAAGTTGAATGGAAAACACTTAGCGTGAGTAGTGACTACTACAATCACTTATTGTGGTATCCTGTTCACGAAAATGGAGTGTCGGTCGTAAACTACGCACTAAAGGACCATTGTTTCCATAGTGATTCTTCATATTTTACACAATCTGTTGTCATGGCAACATGCTTTTCAAGAGATTGAATTCGAAAACCACAAAGGTCTGACAAAAGAAGCGTACCTAACTTTGCGCTTTTGATTGAACTCATAGTCAGTAAGTAAGTACTTGAGTCAAACCATGGGAGCACTCTATACAATGTGCATGAAACAAGTTTTTGCTGAAAGAGAAATATAAATTGGATTTGTAGTGAAACAAAAGGGGAAAGTGCATTTAATAAGTGGTGTGAAATCAATGTAAATTTAAATCATATATTCAGTCAGTAGTCAGTGCGTAGATGAAGAGGAAATTGGCTTTAACTGTATGCACGTAAGCTTGGTACAACATGGCACATCATACCTAACTAACTAACTCACTAACTAACCAAATGATTAACACAAATGCTGACGAACTGAAACAATCATGGACAAATGGGGGCTTTTATAATCTACCAAAGTTCATTACTGGGCGGAAGGAAACTCTTTTAATTTTAGTGTTAGCCTTCAGTTACTGCAATCTATATGTACGTACATTTTCACACTGTCATATTCATGCCTCACGATGACACATTGATTTCATTACACCGTAACTCATGATTTTGAAGCATTCATAACTATTCAATCCTATAAGACTGACTAACTAACTAAAAGATAAAACATCCGAGACACTACAGCCAAAAAACTGAACTTAATACCTATAATTTACGGATTATCAGTTTGCTAGTTAGTAAGGTAGCACATAGTAACTACCAATGCCATGTCATAGAACGTGGACTGCTGATTAGACAAAGCGATTTATGGGATACTAAAAGTGCAATATGCTCCTGCGTGCGTAGATTGGATGCATTTAATATAGCACTGTGCATTCTAACTATAACTAAAGTATGGAGCAATCATGTACATTTTATTGCAGACTAAAAACACACCCTCGCCCTAACTATATTCATTTCACTCCTCCGTTTTTACAACCCACGCTGGCCTTTTTATCGTCCGGCAATCAGGTTAACCAAACCAAACCACACATGTACAGTGATAATAGAGAGTTAACGTGCTCATTAATTTGCGCACAAAAATAACATACCTACAAAACGGGTAGTACAAATAGGGAAGCTAACTTGGTTACTTAGTAAGTAATAAAAACAAGAAACAAAAGACAATTTTACCCACGAGTTTCGTGCACAGGGAATAATAAATGCAAACGTCTGCTGTAAACTACTTAAAAGGGATGAATGGGACACATCTTTTCCCTGCCTTTGTTTTTTGTCAGCACTTGTGATGATAATGGTATAGTTAGTTAGTTACAACACCTTGGGCTCCAAATGTATTTCTTTTCCTATTAATAATTCATACTTGTCGTCAGCTTTATAGCACGTCACGTGCAAGTGTTTTATGGTCCATAAGATCTGAACGGAGATATAAAATTGCACAGCTAGGAGTATAGCATTGCAACTAAACTGTACAGACACTTTTTTTTCTCGCTTGAATCACCAATATTGTTTTAATCCAAATGGATCTTCTTTTTACAGTGTTTTTAAACTTACTAAGTTAGTTAGTAGAAACTATATTAGAAGCATCTGCCCATAATAATAATAACACTACACACTAGTACATAAATGAACCTATTTGTCTTTGTAATATGACACCCTAAAGAGTACGGATAAAAACGCCTTAATAACTCTCTATGGACTAGTTAATGGACTCTATCAATGAACATGGTACTTTCTCTTTCATTTCATCATAAGGGACAAAAAAACGTCATAGGACTGGCACAGTGGGAGAGATAATCAAAAGTATCCAGCCAGAGTCTGTATTACAATGTACGCATAAGTTATTCAATACGGTTGAAAATAATGGGAGCGATACATTGTCCTTTTTGAAATCCTTTCAAGCCTTGAAACGAAACACAAAGGAAGCGTATTGTGAATTATGCACCCGGGAAAATGACAAAGATAGTATAAGCTTTTGATCACTCTTTGATTTTCATACTATAGAACGAAATTAAAAGAATATTTTTTCAAATACACACAAGCTATAGTTTTCTATACAGCCGGCAAATGAATGAGGGAGGGCACAAAAGAAAAGACCAAAGGTGGAATTCGATGCGGTAGAGGAAATAAATAAGTAATGAGTAGGGTAGACAAAAGGGAATAATCCAAATACACGGTCTAGCTAGACACCCATTTGACATTGATCCGCAAAAAATTCCTCATTTTACACAAAACTTAACATGACAATGCAAAAAAATTTCCGTGTTAAATCCCTAGATCATCCCAAATCACTCATAATGAGACATATAAGAGTTAAAGAATCACTCAAAACGTGCACACAAGCAAATCCGCCCCGGGATTAAAGTATGACAGACCTCGTTTGAATCCCTGACAATACACACACACATTGCATGCATATTATAATTGTTTAGTGTAAAAATTGGTCCCGCAGTGCATTTGCACCCTAACAAAAGACACACTACCTATAGAATCTGCGTGCCTCCTAATGGATTTAAAATAATGAGAAATTCGTTTTGTGTAACTACAGCGTGTGTGTAATGTGTGATCACTCACACAGCGAAACAAAAGGTGGAATAATAACTACTACCACACAAGGGGGAGAAAAAAAGAAGAGTCACTCAGACTCTATTGAAATGAGCATCAGTAAATTCTCACCCTACCGTTTTAAATGACTGTTCCTTACAACTGAGCCCATATATAACATTGAATAGGTTTTCCCCTGTATCTTTAGAAACCTTCAAACTCATGGATTAGAGTATTACTGCAAAGAAAGCAAGTAGTGCTTTGTCTAAGATTGCTTTCCCTTGCTTCCTATTACGTAACACCTGCAGAGTTTCCACATATTATTTGCACCCGGAGTTTGGAAAATGGAGATTTTCAAACAACTACTAAATTATATACACACAACTCATCTTAATGGGGCAGTACTTGCTTTGGTTCAATAAATTTTCCCTGTGGAGCATGAAATAGCTAGACACAGTACTTTTGCTTTCAAAAGATTTAGCGAACCAGCAACCCAACACCAACAGTTTTTGAGCCCTTATGTATTAAGCATCATAAATAGGTTAAGCAAGCACACCAGCAACGTTCGGAAGCTTTAAAAGTCAACAAGGATTACCACACATGCACACTCGGCTTGTAAAGTGACGCTCATTCAACAATGGTTAATATTATTTCGGACTGACCCTTCGTATCTAAACTACAACACCTTATATAATATCCCAAATACACAATAGGACCCTAATCATCACCATACCACCATAGGCTTGAAAGGCAATCTTTCTACTAGTACTATACTATCTAAACATAACTCTTCCATATCAAAGACATATGTAAACAAGGTATAGCAGAGAAAATGAGAATTTTAACTTCGAATATTGATCAACGAACTTAAGTTCGACCTCTGGTAAGTTAGTTACTTTTAGTTTCCCCATATCCAATGCAAATGTTTGAATCCAATTTACATAGAGATACAATGGGATGGAGCCAAGTGAATAGGTTTACCACCATACTTCTGGCCACAGTGTTAGAAAGTAACAGTAACTAACTAACATTAGTTGGTTTTGGTGAGTTCCCAATCTCCCACATTGAGGAAAAGAACTGTCACCTAATCCTATTAATCATATACTGGAGGCGAGAACCAAACGAAATGAGAAAAGACAGCCAACCTAATATATTGCGTTCAAGGGAGCGACATATGTATTGAGTTATTGTAGACAGGGAGAAGGAAACCCTTTATTCTGACTCCACCAGGTGTATGTATGCTGTGGTTCAGTTGTACCCGTCTCCCATATTTCATCAATTCATTCAATTACACAATACCACCCCTCAATAGCTACCAAGTTTGAAATTCGACTCAAATTTTATACTTTAACTTCTTCGGGGTGGCCGTATATAGCAGCTGTTTGGGCCGTGGGTCTGAAATATTATTATTACGGAGTAACTTTGTCGTCCTATGGCAGTCAGTCAACCCTAAAAATACTCAATAGTAACTGCAAGTAATTTTACATTCCAAAACTTTGTCAATCCAAACTGCCAAATTATTTGCCATAAGGTTTTTGTTTCGTCGAAAATAAAGCTATAGAAAGGTTCTTTTCATTATTATCGTTTCGTAATTATAAACGTGAAACTTATGTTACGAATGAAAATCACAGATTTCAAAGGATCCGCCAAAATTACACGGGTACAAACAAACATTTTCTTTGTATACATTGAATAGCCTATTGGAGCAAATACGCTCGAGTTCTAAAGCTACAAAAAATACTGGCAGCAGTAAACTCTTCATTTAAAATAAAATATATGGACTAAAATACGAATTTCACGGACTTGCTTTCAGCTGTTTCATTTGCCTTACACACGCAAAATAACATTACAGAAGGTGAGAAAAATCCTCTTCTTAAATCTCAGACTGGGGAATGAACTAGCCAATTGAACTAATTACAAACCGATTACGGTGAACACATAAGCTGAATACTGCTGCTGCTACTCCTCCCTGTCTTTTCTGGATGACTGAACAGGATAATTCAATTTCACGAGTGCATGTGAAAGAAAGGAATTTGGGAAAGCAAGGAACCATGTCACTTGTATATAGTTATAGTTAGTTGGTTAGTTCGTAATTGCAACCTTCTCAAAAACTAACTCAACTGGCTCATTCCACTCTTTTTAAGCCGCTTAGGCGAACTAAAAACTAAAACTACTCACGTATACATAGATTGGATATACACCAACACGGGGTCATTAGTATGCATGCACAGGAGCAGAAAACTACCGGCCCGGAGTATTCTTGACGAACAAAATAACATTGTAATTCCTAACATGCAGTTTTAACTTGGTTAGCTTATGTATACACAGTACTTGGTTGATTGCGATAATTAGAGGCTTTGTGCTTCTCTTTCACCCTTTTGTGATAAAATCTGACGGCCTCTGTACTTACTTACGTGGTGCATGTTATTTCTAGCGCTGGAATATTTATGTGCCCACATGGCACTGGGCCGTTAAAACGCGACATTCAATCATTCAGTTTAATAAGTCAATCTCAATTCAGGAGTGATCAAAGTTGCAAAGCCCAATTTATCTATGCACATTCTACTCGTATATTCCGTATTCAAAATTCTACGACGATTTCCCAAAGTCAATAATAAAGCTACAACAATACCAGCCCTTGTGAAAACAAAATATCAACTACGGTGCGCATTACAATTCATTCTACACTCATTTGCATTTAATCCACCCTGTACAAATAAATCCGTACACCACTATAACAACTGGTGATACCCAACCCAAGAAGGTTAGTTTATTAGTACCCAGCTGAAAATTGCATATTGAGAAAAACGGGTACAAAATGACATTGATGTATGACTCCATCACCCAAAGGAAAAGGTATAGAAAGAGCACAAAAAAGGAGGTACAGTTAGTTAGTAGTAGTGTGTCACACAGATGCTATCTTTCATTGAATTCCAAGGACAAGATTTTCTCATCTATTTCATGTCAAAGTAGTAGTGACTGACTGACTAACATAATGAAATAGAAAAATTTTACAAAACTTAAATTTTCTCTGCAAAAGGTAAACGCAGTTTAGAATTTCTAATGCTGCAATACAGAGATTTGAAGATGACACCACACACGCTACTTTGTGTAAGCATTACACTCCTCACATACTCATAGAGCTGACAAAAGGGCTTAGGGAAAGAGTAATCCTTAAAGCACACAAATGTTGAGCAAACAACACATTTTTCAAGCTCTGAGCTCACACCGTTGAATTGCCGACTTTACGACAGAATAAAAGGAATCTAACGACACGGGTTAGTTGTAACTAATACTGCTACAGCTAACTTAACTGTGTATCTCACCTCCATACTTACTACTGCGTAAGCAAATACTGGCTGCCTCCAGTCTGCCAGTTTGGCATAAATCTTTGGGAACCCGTATTTATCCTGTAACTAACTAGCACACACAGTGTTAGTAGTTAGTTAGTCAGTCTGAAATTTATAAATAGTTCCAACAAGAATTCACCCAACAAATCCAACAGTTGGAGTTAGTTAGTTAGTCCCATTCTTTTATAGTTTCGCACTCGGGAGCGAAAACAACAATTCAAAGAGATTTATATCACTCTGGTTGCAAAAAAGTGGGAGCAAGTAAGTAACCAAAGTGCAGTAAAAACAGAAGACTATTAGAACCATAAGGCTCACGTTCTTTATCGTAAATACACGAACATTATACATCATCATCATCATGTCTTTTTGTCTTGTTTACGATCATTCGCGTTTCAACGCATAGTTAGTCTATAAGACCGAAATTTACAGTACGAAATGAAATGACAGACTACCCTTTTACTTACTTGATGTGTAACAATTTCGTCCGAAAAATTATGACCACAATTACAGAGACCAAGTAAGTAAGTAAAAGGAATTTTGACGACATAAAATCCGCCAGATAAGGAGAAGTTAGTTAATCTGAAGGAGATAGGCTAGTCCTTTAATGTAACTTACATATAAGAGGACCCCTGGGGCCTTCAATGAACCACTAATAGCCATCTTTTATGACCACATCTTAGGAACATGATGATGGCAAAAGTTGGCAACGACTCTGACTAACTAACTCTAAACTAAATACAAACTTGATCGTACCTTATAACCAAGATTTCATTCACGAGAGTTGGTGCAATTTCAGCAATACACCAATTTTCCGTCCATTGTTGCTCCAAATAGGGGGAATTGCTTTTGTGTCGATCCGTGGGAAATGTCTTGTTGACCTTTTAATGTGAATCCGATACCGATGATGAATAGACAAATGTGTTTCCCCTGCTTGCCCAAAACAAACAGTAGTGTAGGTTAGGTTGATAGGTGGTATTAACGAATTTCTGGCTGATCTGTAACCGAAATCAAAAAGGTTTCAATTAGTTACACAGTTTTAGGCTATAAGATAGGGATACCTACAAGATTGATTCTTATTATTAGTAACACTAACCAACTATCTAGTATCTAGCTATACTATCTACACCACTGCTACTATTTCGCTAGCATTAATAATTAGTCTTATCAAAAGTAGCACAACCATAATACACGAGCAGATTAAGATTCTACTCACGCATAATTCTTCCCGAATCGATCACTGATTGCAATACATGCACGAAGAATCCAAAAACTAGGAGTAGATAAAACCGCACGCACACACAAACAAAAGCTGGGCTCCTAGGATCCGATATTTTGATTCCTCTACACACTGACTGACTACCACCAGTATCTCATTTCAATAATTGCTCATCTAGTTAGTTCCGTCGTTTACGTTTTCCCTTATAGTTAGTTAGCTCCACTAATCCTGAAATTGCGAACTCAGCATACTAACTAACCAACCTAAAAGCTAAATTGAGCCACAAAGATATTTTAGACTGCACTAGTTAGTTCGTGGGTGGAGCACAAACGAACAAACTAAACAAAGAAGGATGTTACCACTATTAGGATGAAACGTCAGTTCGTTTATTAATTAGAGAATCAGTCAGTCAGTAGGAGCTATAGCGTTTGTTCGGATGAGTTTGAGTTGCCTTGCGTTCATCACGATCAACCATCATCATCATCAAACAAACAACGGGGCACACACAGAAACCAACGGGCTTTTTCAAATCATTCGTATGACGATGACTGTGAGAGCAACTAACTAAACATTATGTAAATCGTGATCACGGGAACCGGAAGGCCTACCGGCTGGTATAAAACGAGGAAACCAGGGAGTCCTTTTGAACTGCTGCTGTACACACAAACGACTTGATTCCGTAGTATCGATTCGGATTTAGTTAGTTAGTTAGTATCAATGTATGACACAACTCATTCTTCACAGTTGTTGACTAACACTAAAACTATTAAGCTTTGTGTGAGTTCTTGGGGTCACTTTTAGGATTCACTGGAGGATCACTGTACACACGTGCTTTCATTTCATTCGTGTGCTGGGAAAAAAAGGAGCACAAAAGAACTGGGTCCATTAGCAGTTTTTGATCTGACTAGTTTTTTTGGGGTGTCACTTTTAATGATTAAAGGGCCAAGCTGTAGTAGCAGTAGTGACTGCGGTACATTTGCATTGCATTATTGATAGCTCCCGAGTGAATTCAAGGCAAGGCACACAGGCTCCCCAGTGTGTGCATATTTTGGAGCTCACTGCGTCTGGTATATAGGTTTCAACTAACTTCTGGCTCCCTTTTATTTGCACAAAGATTTACTTTTTGGTTCAACTGGAAGGATTGACTGGAACAACGGGGAAACAGTGATGAAAACGTAAGTTGAAAGTTTCCAAATATTATGGTTCCTGGGCTGCGTGCACTAAAGGAAACACACAAGAATGGTAAATGGCTTGTGCCAACGGTCGATGATGATTGTAGCCAAAGATATAAGATGAAATGCGAATGGTTGTGTTATTTATCCCTCACGCAATAACATAAATGTTTCTTGTTGGTCAATATAGTCACTTGTCATGTTATGTTTAGCTGCTACTCAACGAACCTGTAAAAGATAACAGACATTGGGTATAGTCATAGTTAAGTAGCATGTTTTTAAAGTAGACAGCTACATACTACGATGAAAGCTGTATTTCAAACTGACGGCTAGGATCTTACACTGACAGAGTTGTTAGCTTTTTCTCCACAGAATTATTATTGCGTGGGAGAAAGCTGGCAGTAAAAAGAATAATAGCTGTGCATCTTTGGTTTAGTGACTTAGTTGGTTAGTTAGAAATTACCGATATTTCACCTGACTATATAACTAACTATCCAGAAAGCTTTATTTGAACACCTCTTAAATGTTAATAACGCTATACAGCATGGCACTGTGAAAGAAAAGAGGATTTATGTCTCCTCACGCCATAAATAATAATTGCTCACTTTGGGTTTCTGTCTAACTCAAGCTCTCACATATTGCAAACGCATCCAGAAGTGAGTTCGCGCGTACGTTTCTCCGCCGAATGAATGGTTGTGCTTTGCATGCATAATTGAGGATCAAGACCAAGCCATCGCACCGGGTCTATTATAATAACGTTGGAGGAGCCAGTTTATAATTTCCCTTAGGGCCGTATGATAACATAACAGGCGGTCGGTTGCTAGATTCTCGTCATAACAATATTTGCTAACTAAGTTACATCACAACTAAAACAGCTTCCTATTTAGATTAAGGTTTGCGATCAAGTGTCTAAGTACTGAAATCACAATTGAGTAATTAAGTTCTTGTCCGTAGATTGTATGCAAGTAAGTTGTTTAGTTTATCTACAGCAAGTTTATACAATGTTTACAACAAAAAATAAGTTATAACGTAGTTAGTTGCAGTAAGTTATTGAAATGTACCGACCACAGAAATAGATAATATATTACTACAATAAACCGACTAGTACTGACTACAAACAGCCTGTTCAATTAATCCAGACGACATAGTTTCACACTTTTGTCTAAGGATTAAAAAAGTAGGCCCATTGGAGTGCAGCTTATAGCCGATTCTTTCTAGCAGCTAGAAGCTTTGCTCCAAATCCCCAGAAGAACCCATCAAGATTGAGTATTCATGAGGCGGTGCTCAAAGCTCAAGTTGCAAACTTTTCCTTGTCTACTCCCCCCAAATGCTAAGTTAGAATGGGAAATAACAACAACAAAGAAAAAGAAAACAGTTAAAATGGTCTACAACAACTTGAGTTGGAAATCTACTCCGACATTCCTTAGTTGTACACTTTGCTAACTCTAGCTCCAACTCTAACTTGCCTTCCCATTTCGCATGACATTACATACTTTGAATAACAAACTAACTGTTTGTTGTTACCACTGGGAGAAAAAGGTTATCGTCTCAAACATGAGCATTATAGAGTCCTCTTCCTATTCAAAAACTGTTTGCAAACTTGTCTTTTGGGACCAACAATGCTAAACCGGAGAGGGACAACTCAACAAACTTGTCCTTTTTGCCATTTGATAGCCAACTAACTAACAACATGGTTAAGAAAACAACGATTTCACTCAAAACTAGCCTACAATTTATTATTGTTAAATATACGGAAATACTTGAAATGGCCCAATCTCCTTACCAATTAAAGTTGTCTTAATATCCTTTATCCACAAAGATTAATTAACCACTCACTCCGCCAAGACTTGAAGCTTCAGTAATTGTTTCCTAGAATCAGCAATTCCACACGGAACTTTGAGTGTAGAGAACCGATATTAAAATGTTTCATAAAAAACGTAGGCGGCGTTCAAAGCACGCCAAATGTAGGAGTATTGCACTGGCACTTTTACTCCGGCAAACTTTCACATTGAATTCTGTATTCACGCATACGACTCGCACAACTTGACGCTCTGGGTGTACGGGGACGACTGAACCATTGGGCTGGGAATACATCGATTTTGAACGGCAAACAGGAACAGGGAAATTCTCTCCGTTGGCAGTAGTTAGTATACAAAGTAGTAGTAGAGAGTTGATTGCCAAGCTCAAGTGCTGTTGGCTTTTCTTCTTTTCCTTTTGGTGTTTTCCACAGCAAGAAGAATCGTTGTACCACAAGTAAAAAGACGGACTGGTTTCATTTTTTCCCTGTCCAGGTGAAGGTCGATTTTTAAAGTGTCTGACCTTTCTTGTTGGTGAAAAGCCGTACTTGTGACCGTTTGGTCCACAGTCATTTATTCAGGTGTTAATTGAAACATTTAAAGTATTTAGATTCATTGAAAACATTTCGTACTGTTCTTCGAATAATGATATTTACAACGACTTTAAAATCATCGGCATGGATCTCGAGTTAAATATTTCGACTTCCAGCACGTCCATCGTCTTCTAATTTACTCTACGTTTCAGATTCATCATAATAACTTTATACGGCATGTAGCACACGCAATCAGTGGAAACTAGAAAGCATACTCTTCATTTCTATAAAAATATTTCATCCAATGCTGTGGTCTCCATTTTCGTTTTTTATTAAACTCGACAACAAACTAACATTTTGCTGTCCACATATTGAAATGAGCAGATAAAACCGACCTCTGAGAGTGCGTATTTTTTCCACATCCAAGTTTTTGAGTTGCAACCAGCAGGATTACAATGCAACACACAAGTGCGTGCCGTGTGCCTTGTGCGTGAATACTAGGATGCACCCTTCTTTCTAACTGCTATACAAACTTAATACTGACGGAATACTTTTTTTCCTAACAACTTGAAACCAAATGCAGTAGTGGTCTATGGTATGAGTGAAAAGAGCCGGCTAGTTGAATCCACTGCTACTGACTGACTTGACTTCTCATACTATTAGATTCCATTATGTGTGTGCAAGAAGGGGACTAGTGGCCATCTCATTTACGAGTGGACTTGAGTTTAAGAACACTTCCCGTCTCCATCTGAAGAGGAGAAAAAAATATATATTGCGGACGACGTGCTGTGCACATTACATTATGTTATTACTACCAGGATGGGAGAAAAGGCAAGAAAATTGTATCAACCTTATGATGATGGCTATTTCATTGTATTATAAACCAATGGCTAGCTTCTGCCCAATCTTTTTTATCCATTGCCTGC
>Ga0210040_10006441_pt1 | contig 14612 bp, 15 predicted proteins | sample CryGeyCG12114_NA_FD_185462 | JGI IMG/M metagenome (GOLD analysis project Ga0210040, IMG submission 185462) | Groundwater microbial communities from aquifer - Crystal Geyser CG19_WC_8/21/14_NA (SPAdes) (version 2) | ecosystem: Environmental > Aquatic > Deep subsurface > Groundwater | place: USA... | reverse complement strand
GCCGAGGCCTCGGCAGGGCCGACGAGTTGTGTTGCTAGTTCAAGTAAAGTGAGGCCCGCCCCTAGCGGGCCGGACCCACTCATTCGTCCCGCCGACCGCTGGCTTCCTGAACCTCCAGCCCCCGGTGGTAGGTCCGGTGGACGTAGTAATAAGTTGCACCGCGAAGATTAGTCTTCTGCTCGACGAACAGAGGGTCGTCGCTGAAGAATACCGGCGCCGCCCGGCCAGGCGGAGAGGCCCCGACCAGGCCAATCCGATACAAAATCCTCAACAAGGGCTGATAGAGATCCTCCCATTCGGCACTCGGATTAGGCGTCCACATCTGCGACGACACATCCGTCAGCCAGACGACACCCGCAAATTCGTCATCCGACAGAAGCAGAATCACATCGTCCAGTCGTGACTGCATATCCTCGCGGCTCATCCGGGCAGGTGCGCGACGGAACCTTTCCAGGACTTCGCCTATCCCTGGATAGGTGCCCTTCCATTCATCCCTGAGCGCCAAAACGCGCCCGGTCGAGTAGGCCCTTTCGGCGGTCTTGATATCGACCCATGCGAGGCGACCCTTGCCTGCGCCCACCTTGAAGCACTCGTTCGCAAACGCCAAGGCGTCGCGCGGACGAAGAAGTGTGCGTTCCAGAATATAGTCGATCGGCTTGCCCATGGTGGTGTTTGAGTTAGGCAGAAACTCGGAAAAGGCGTTGATGCTCACGCCGTCATGGCGACTGGCGACGCGGGCCCGTTCATCTAGCACATCGATTAGCGACCTCTTCGTCCATTTCATATCCAGCACCAGGGCTCGGAACTTTTCTTCTTGACCACCGCCTCGTCGTCCGAAATCCAGTTCCTGGAAGATGTTAGTCCGAAGGGCGACCACAATCTTGAGGTTTCGGACATGCTGAAGGCTGTACACGGTCGAGAACAGACACCTGATCAGGTCGTTAGCAATCCGCTCATCAACCCACTCCTTGTCCAGGTCGTCGATGATGACGTAGGTGAAGAGATGCGAAGAATCGAGGATGTCGTCGTCGAGCACGTCAATCATCTTGTTAAGTCGCGCCAGTTGCGTTTCGTTGACAACCCGCTGAAAGCGAGCGACCTGTTCGAAGCGTGCCTCCTGCGAGAGCTCGACCCCACTGCTGACGCCGCCCTTAACGCCCGCGCCTCCCGCACCGACGTTCGCACCCGCTTCGGCACTGACGCGCTCAGCAAACTTGTCAGTGATCTCGCGTACGCGCTCATCTGTCTCGCACCAAAAACGACCCTCGAACTCGTTGAGGTAATCCAACGCAGTCTGCTTAGTTCGGTCGTTCTGCAGTTTATTGCGGAGATTGTGAAAGAAGTTCGTTTTCGCATCTGGCGAATTGACGCTGTACCTGTGTCGAATGATCTCGACGAGGAGCACGTGTCGCCACAGCGTCTGCCAGAAAGTGTCAAGGTTGACGCCTAGCGAGTCGAGGTACCGAATCGCCTGCAGGTTTGTGATGTAGGGCAACGAGAGATTCTCAGGGCTAATGCGGATGCAGTGATCGGCATGCACGTCCGCGATGCGTCGCAGGGCAGCAGATTTTCCCGCTCCAGTTCGGCCGACGAGAAGGCATTTATGATTTGTTCTAGACTCGATCGTCAGGAAGTCGCCAGAGTCGATAAAAGCCTCATCCAGCAGTCCGTCCGCTTCCGCCGCCTCCCCCCCGAGGTTGAATCCAGCGCGTAGCCGTCCCTTAGCCATTTGTCCTCCGAGCCGTTGTAACAAGAGGCTGGCCACAGCATGTCGCTGTAGGGCCCTCCCGTCTGGGGGTGGCTTGACAAGTTGTCGGCTCGGCCGCCTCGGTGCCACCGCACGCACGGGCTGGTCGCACGCGGAGTGGTCCACGGGCGAGCCCGCGCCGACGTGCCCGGAGACGTCGCGCCCGTCGGGGCGGCGGCTCAGAGGTGCTCGAGGAGGAAGCGGGCGACCTCGCGCTCCCAGCGGTCGGGGTCGGCGTTCCACTCCTTGGTGTGCTGGGCGCCGGGGAAGTCGCGGAAGACGACGAGGTCGGGCCGCGCGGCGGCCAGGCGCCGCGAGGGGCCGATCGGGACGACGTCGTCGTCCCCCGCGTGCAGCAGCAGCAGCGGCAGGCGCAGCTCGTCGGCGCGCACCACCCAGTCGAGGCGCGTGATGTCGATGGGGGCGCTGACGCCGAGCAGCGCCCGCGCCTCGGGCCGGGCGAGCATGGCGATGCCGAGACGACCGGCCAGCTGCGGCAGCTTGTTGGAGCGCGCGGCGTGCTCGAGGACGTCGCGCCAGTCCACGACCGGCGAGTCGAGGACCAGGGCGCGGACCCGGTCAGCGGTCCAGGAGCGCGTCGCCAGCTGCAGCACGATGGCGCCGCCCATGGACCACCCGACGAGGACGACCTCGCGGGCGCCGTGGTCGAGCGCGTGCAGGACGGCCGCCTCGACGTCGAGCCACTCGGTGTCCCCCAGGCCGTAGTGGCTCGCGGCCTCGACGGGGGCGTCGGCGTCGTTGCGGTAGGCCGGCACCAGGCACGGGAGCCCGAGGCGGTGCAGGAGCGGCACCGCGCGCAGGCACTCCTCGCGGGTCGCGCCGCGGCCGTGGACGAGCACCGCCCACACGTCCGCGCCGGTCGGCTCCCCGCCCGTGCTCGGAGGCCGGTCAGCGGTGCCGGACGGCTGGTCGGCGGCGCCGGACGAGCGCGCCCGGGGCGCCGGCACGAACCAGGCGGGCAGCCCGCCGAGAGGCGTGGGCACGAGGACGTCCTCGTGCGGCAGCCCCAGCGACGCGGTGGGGTCGCCGACGTGCACGGAACCGCTCCAGCGCGCCGGGCCCGGGGTGATCCCGCCGTCGGGGACGGAGAGCAGGCGCCGCACGACGGCGCCGCGCTCCTCCCGCACGACGTCGCCGACCTGGGCGGCCCGCCTCCCGGCGTCCAGGAGGAGGACGTAGCGGCCGCGGGCGCGCGTCTGCGCGTCGGCCGTCACGGTGACGACGGGACCGTCCGGCCCCGTGCCGGCGGCGTCGACGGCGAGGACCCGGACGTCGTCGGGGCGCTCGTGGACGGGCGTGACGACGCGGCGGACGAAGAAGGCGGCCAGCCCGGACACCGCGGCGGCGGACAGCGACGTGGCCGCGACCGCCCCCGCCCCGGTCCAGGCCGCGACGCGCGCCGCCGTGCGGGCGCGCCGGCGCGCCACCGGTCCGACGGGCAGGTGGCGCCGCACCGCACCCGCGCCCCGGCGGACGGCCGCGGCACCCTGGACGACGCTCGCCGCCGCCCTGCCCGACGACTCCTGCGCGCCGGCACCCGGCGCGGTCATCGGGGTCCCCGCGCGACGGCGGCGGCGCTGGCCACCATGGGCAGCTGCAGGGGGACGCGGAGGGCGGTCAGGACCCGGCGCGTCCGGGAGGCCCGCGGCGACCGGAACGCGCGCTGAGCCATGGAGATGTTCGCCGGCCACACCGCCAGCAGCATGGCGGTCGACAGCGCGCCTCCGAGCCGGCGCGTGGCCGGCGCGGCGAGGGCCGCGGCGCAGACCAGCTCGGCGACCCCCGACACCAGGGTCCACGGACGGGGGGCGCCGAGGACCCGCGGCACGACGGCGTCGAAGACCGCCGGCCGCACGAGGTGCAGGACCCCGGTTCCCGCGAACGAGACCGCCATCGACCGCGCCGCCACGTCGGTGCCCGTCCGCCCGCGCCCTGCTCCTGGACGACGGCGGCTGCTCGCCGCGTCGCCGCGTCTCCGACGTCCGGCCATGGCCCGCATCCTGCCCGTCCTCGACGCCGTCTGCGGGTCGGGGCCCGCTGCCGCGGGTCGCGGGGCGCGCCGCAGGTGCAGGATCGGCGTCGTGCCTCCTCCTCCGGCCCGCAGCGCCGCTCCGAACCCCGGGACGAACGACCCGGCGACGGACCGGGCACGCCTGCGCCTGCCCGTGCTCCCGCCCGTCGACCCCATGCTCGCGCGCGCGGCCGACGCCGTCCCCGAGCCCGACGCCGTGGCGGGAGGGCTGTGGTTCGAGCCCAAGTGGGACGGCTTCCGCTGCATCGTCTTCTACGACGGGAGCGCGGCCGACGAGCCGGCCGTCGAGCTCGGCAGCCGCGGCGGCAAGCCGCTGACGCGCTACTTCCCCGAGGTCGTGGCCGAGCTGCGCCGCCAGCTCGGGGACGCGCGGTGCGTCGTGGACGGCGAGGTCGTCGTGCGCCGCGGCGAGGCGGGGGCCGAGCGCCTGGACTGGGACGCCCTGTCCCAGCGCATCCACCCCGCGGCCTCCCGGGTGCGGACGCTGGCCCGGGAGACGCCCGCGTCCTTCGTCGCCTTCGACCTGCTCGCCGAGGGGGAGGCGGACCTCCTGGGCGCCCCGGCCGAGGAGCGGCGGCGACGGCTGGAGGCGCTGTGGGGCGCCCTGGAGGCGCCGCTGCACCTCACGCAGCGCACCGAGGACCCCGACCTGGCCCGGCGGTGGCTCGCCGACTTCGAGGGGGCCGGCCTGGACGGCGTCGTGGCCAAGCCGGCAGCGGCCCGCTACGAGCCGGGCAAGCGCGTCATGACCAAGGTCAAGCACGCGCGGACGGCCGACGTCGTCGTCGTGGGCTACCGCGTGCACAAGAGCGGGGAGGGCGTCGGCTCGCTGCTCCTCGGGCTGCGCGCGCCCGGCGCGGAGGGCTTCTCCCAGGTGGGCGGGGCCTCGGCGTTCACGGCCGCGCGGCGCCGCGAGCTCGTGGAGGAGCTCGCCCCCCACGTGGAGCGGGACGACGACGGCCAGCCGGTGCGCGGCGCCGGGGAGCGCAACCGCTTCTCCGCCAGCAAGGACGGTTCCTTCGTCGTGGTCCGACCCGAGCTCGTGTGCGAGGTGGGCTACGACCAGCTCGAGAAGGGCCGCTTCCGCCACGTCGTGCGCTTCCTGCGCTGGCGGCCGGACCGCGACCCGCTCTCGTGCACCACCGACCAGGTCGAGGTGCCCGCCGCCTACGACCTGGAGGCGGTGCTGTCGCGGTCCTGAGCCGTCGCCACCGCGGACTCCGATCCGGCGCCCGGTCGCTCGACTAGCCTGGCTGCCGTGCCGAAGGAGACCTCCCCCACCGCCCCCGCGCCCGACGCCGCCTCGTCCGCGGGCGACGACGGCGACGTCCTCCTGCTCACCGAGGAGGCGCTCGACGAGGGCGACGCCGAGCGCATCGCCGCGCTCCACGAGGTCGAGGGCGTCCGCGCCGCCTACCGGGTGCTCGTGCCGGCCGACACCGAGCGGAACCTCCTCGCCGACGTCGTCGACCACCTCAGCCTCTTCGAGATGCGCGCCGCGCTGGACGCCCTGCGGGAGGGCCGCCCGGACGAGCGGGAGGCGCGCGCCGAGGCCGCGAGCGCGCTCGAGCAGTCCGTCGCGGCGCTGCGGGCCGCGGGCTGCCGCGCGGACGGCGAGGTCGTCCAGGACGACCCGCTGCCGGCCCTCGAGGCCGCCGTCGCCGCCGGCGGGGTGCGCGAGGTCGTCGTCGTGACGCGCCCGCACGCCGTGGAGGACACCTTCCACCGCGACTGGGCCTCCCGGGCCCGCGACGCGCTCGGCGTGCCCGTGCTCCACGTCTACGGCGGGACGGCGCGGCTGGGCTGAGCGGCTGGGCTCAGCGGCTGGGTCGAGCGCCTCGCCCAGCGGGCCCGGCGCCCCGGGCGGGAGCGGAGCGCGGGCGCGGACGGCGCGGGGACGACGTCGGGGCTACCGTCGAACCATGACGGAGAGCGACGCTCGCGCCCTGGACGAGATGCAGACCCGGCTCCAGCACGTGCTCGGCGAGTTGAGGCGCCTGCAGGGCACGCCTCCCGCCGAGGTGCGCGAGCAGCTCACCGCGGCCATCGCCGCGGAGGGCCTGCCGGACCAGCCGCCCTCCTGGCTGCGCGACAGCGCCGCGGAGATCTCCGCGGGTCGCCTCGTGGTGATCGGGCCCCGGCAGATCCCGGAGGAGGCCCAGCACCTGGAGCCGGACCCGGACCAGCACGCCGCCGGCTGACCACCCCCTGAGCGGGGCGCGAGGCCCCACCCGCTGAGCGGGTGGGGCCTCGCGCACGTGGCAGCCGGGCGCGGCACGCCGGCACGCGGCCCGACCGCGTGCTCCCGCTCCCGGGTGGGCGGGTCAGGTCTCGTCCGGACCCTCGGGGTCGTCCTGGTCGTCCCAGTAGCCCGAGCGCGCCTGGCCGCTGCCGTCGGCGTCGTCCGCGCTGCTGCTGGTGAGGTGGATCCCCTGGCGCCAGGCGTCCTCGGGCTCCTCGTCGCCCGCCGCCGTGGTGCCGGCCGGCTCGTGGGCCGGGCTCCCGGGACTCGCCTCCGAGGGCACCGCCACGATCCGGCGTCCGCCGGCTCCCGCGTCGGGGCCCTGCTCCTGGTCGACCTCGTCAGCGTCCACGCCGCCAGTCTGGCCCAGGGCGGCCGGTCCGGCCCCGGCAGCCGCGCCCGCCCGCCCGCTCCTGCACCGGCGCTCGCTCCTGCACCGGGGAAGGACCGCACCGCGGGTCGTGTTGGACGGGGCATGAGCGCATCGACCTCGTCCTCCACCCCGTCGACGCCGGACTCGGCCCCCGCGGGCGCGCCGGAGCCCGTGCGCCGCAGCGACGCCGAGTGGCGCGCCCAGCTCTCGCCGGAGGAGTACTCCGTGCTCCGCCTCGGGGGCACCGAGCGCCCCTACACGGGCGAGTACACCGACGAGAAGACCGTCGGCGTCTACAGCTGCCGCGCGTGCGGCACCGAGCTGTTCCGCTCGGAGACCAAGTTCGAGTCCCACTGCGGCTGGCCGTCCTTCTACGCCCCGCTGGCCGAGGAGCGGGTCCGCTACATCAGCGACGTCTCCCTCGGGATGAAGCGCACCGAGGTGCGCTGCGCGGCCTGCGACGGCCACCTCGGCCACGTGTTCGAGGGCGAGGGCTACGGGACGCCGACCGACCAGCGGTACTGCATCAACTCCGTCTCGCTGCGCCTGCAGCCCGAGCGTGCCTGACCGCGGGATGAGCCAGGACGGCGTGCACCGCGCGCTCGCGGGAGAGCTGGACGCCGCGACGCTCCACGCCCTGCTGCGGCTGCGCGTGGACGTCTTCGTCGTCGAGCAGGAGTGCCCCTACCCCGAGGTGGACGGACGCGACCTCGAGGTCGGCACCGAGCACGTGTGGCACGAGGGCGACGGCGCCGTCCGCGAGGGCGATCAGGTCGCCGTCGCGGCGACGCTGCGCGTCCTGCAGGAGCCGGCCGGCGCTCCCGCGCCGCGCCGCATCGGCCGGGTCGTCACCGCGACCGGCCACCGGGGCCGGGGCCTGGCGTCGGTCCTGATGACCGACGTGGTCGCCCGGCACGGCGCCGAGGACCTGGTCCTGGACGCCCAGGCCCACCTCGCCGGCTGGTACGCGCGGCACGGCTTCGAGGTGGTCGGCGAGGAGTTCCTCGAGGACGGGATCCCGCACGTGCCCATGCACCGCCCCGGCACAGCCGGCTGACGCCGCCGCCGGGCACGGCTGCAGGCGCCGGCGCGCGAGAGCGCCCGCCCCGAGACGGGGACGGGCGCTCTCGTGCGTCGTCGACGGGCGGGCGGCGCCGAGTCAGGGCAGCCGGGCGACGACCTGCTGCGCGCTCACGCGCGGGCCGGTGAAGAAGGGCAGCTCCTCGCGCACGTGGCGGCGCGCCTGCGTGGCCCGCAGCTCGCGCATGAGGTCGACGATGCGGTGCAGCTCGTCGGCCTCGAAGGCGAGGAGCCACTCGTAGTCGCCGAGGGCGAAGGCGCTGACGGTGTTGGCGCGGACGTCCGGGAAGGGCATGGCCGCCATGCCGTGGTCGCGCAGCATCTTCTTGCGGTCGGCGTCCTCCAGCAGGTACCAGTCGTAGGAGCGGACGAAGGGGTAGACGCACAGGTAGCCCCTGGGCTCCTCCCCCGCCATGAAGGCCGGCACGTGCCCCTTGTTGAACTCGGCCGGGCGGTGGATCCCCGTGGAGGACCAGACGGGCTCCAGCACCTGGCCCACGGCGGAGCGGCGGAGCCGGTGGTAGGCCGACTGGAGCGCCTCCACGGTCGGGGCGTGCCACCAGACCATGAGGTCCGCGTCGGCCCGCAGGCCGCTCACGTCGTACAGGCCGCGCACGACGACGTCCTCGTCCGCGGCGAGGAGCTGCTCCAGCTCCTGCGTCGCGGCCCCGCGCTCGTCGTCGGGGAGGTGGTCCACGGCGCGGAAGACCGACCACATCGTGTAGCGGATCGACTCGTTGATCTCCGCCGACGTCGGCGGCGTCGCGGGGGCCGACTCGGGGGGCGTGGGGCTGGCCTGGCCGGTGCTCGTCTCGCTCACGCCCCCATGCTCCCAGGCCGGCGCGAGGGCGCCGACCCGGCCTCGGAGCCGGCCGCTCCCCCCGCCAGGAGCCGGCGCGCGGCCCGCCGACCCGACGCCAGGCAGGCGGGGACGCCCACGCCCTCGTAGACGGAGCCGGCCACGGCGAGGCCCGGCTGCGCGGCGACGTCGGCGCGCGCACGAGCCACCAGGTCGAGGTGGCCGACGTCGTACTGCGGCAGCCCGTCGCGCCAGCGGACGACGCGGCCCGACAGCACCGGCAGGGCGCCCCCGCCCAGCAGCGCACCCAGCTCGGCGGCGGCGACCAGCAGCAGGTCCCCGTCGTCGCGGTCGAGGACGGCCTCCTCACCTGCCCGCCCGGCGGACACGCGCAGCACGGCAGGGGCCCCGCCGGCGCTCGCACCGCCGGCGCTCGCCCCGTCGGGCCTCGCCCCGGCGGCCGCGGCGTCGGCCAACCAGCGCCACTTGGTGCTCGAGAAGGTCGACGCCTTGACCACCCCGCCGTCCACGGGCGGGACGAGCACGCCCGAGCGGCGCACGCCCGCGAGCACCGCCCCGGGCACGACGAGCGTGGCGATGGCGCTGCTGGCCGTGCGCACGCGGCCCAGCTCGGCCGCCGCGCCGGGCGCCACCGACCTGAGCAGCCGCGCCGCGGCGGGCGCGGGCAGGGCCACGACGACCGAGCGGGCCCGGACGTCACCGCCCGGGGTGCCGACCACCCAGCGCGCCGTCCGGTCGACCCCCTCCAACGAGGCGCGGTCGGCGCGACGCAGCGACGTGGCGGGGGTGCGCAGCCTCAGGTCCGCCCCCTCGCGCACCAGGCGGGCGGCGAGCTCCTCGGCGAGGCGGCCCACCCCGCCGCGCAGACCGGCGAACACCGGCCCGGCTGCGGGCGCCCCCGCCGGCGTGGGGACCCCGGCGGTCGTCGGGGCACCGGCGGACGTCGGGACCCCGGCGGTCGTCGGGGCACCGGCGGACGTCGGGACCCCGGCGGACGTCGGGGCACCGGCGGACGTCGGGGCACCGGCGGTCGTCGGGGCACCGGGCCGCCCGGACCCGCCGGGGAGCAGGGGCTCCCCCCGCTCGGCCAGGTCCCAGAGGGCGGGCACGGTCGCCCGCAGGGAGAGCGACCCGGCGCTGCCCGCGTAGACCCCGCCGAGCAGCGGCTCGACGAGGCGGTCGACGACGGCGCGCCCGACCCGTCCGGCCACCCAGGAGGCGACGTCGACGTCGTCGGCGCCCACGGGCTCCACCCGCTCCTCGGCGGCGACGCGCGCCACCTCCTGCGGCGACAGGAGCCCGTCGAGGTGCGCCGTCGTGCGCGGGACCCCCATCACCGTCCCGGGCGGCAGGTCGTGCAGCGCCCCCCGGGTCGCCACCGCGGCGGGCACGGGCTCGGGGTGCACGACGTCGCCGCTCAGGCCGAGCTCGTCGAGCACCTCGAGGGCCTCCGGGCGGCGCGCCAGCAGCGACTCCGGGCCGAGGTCGACGACGAGCGGCTCGTCCCGGCCCGGGACGTCGAGGGCGCCGCGCGCCATGACGCCGCCGACCCGGTCCCCGGCCTCCAGCAGCACCACGGCCACCCCGGCACGGCGCAGCTCCCACGCCGCCGCGAGCCCGCTGATGCCCGCGCCCACGACGACGACCGGCGCGGACCCGCCGTGCACCGCCGCGCCCCCGGTGGCCCCGGTGGCCCCGGTGGCCCCGTCGTACCCGCCCGGTGCCCCGCCCGAGGTCATCGCCGCACGTCCGGGGCTCAGCGCGACGTCGTCTCGTGCACGAGGTCGACGACGCGGGCCAGCACGTCGGGGTCGGTCGAGGGCAGCACGCCGTGACCGAGGTTGAAGACGTGGCCCGGAGCGGCCCGACCGGCCTCCAGCACCTCGAGGACGCGATCGCGCACGACGGGCCACGGGGCGAAGAGCGCCGCGGGGTCGAGGTTGCCCTGCAGGGCGACGGGACGGCCCACCGCCCGCCCCACGCGCTCGGCGGCCACGTCGAGGGGCACGCGGAAGTCGACGCCGACGACCTCGGGCCCCGCCTCGGCCATGGCGCCCAGCAGCTCGCCGGTGCCGGTGCCGAAGTGGATGCGCGGCACGCCGAGGTCGGCGACGCCCTCGAGGACGGCCGTGGAGTGCGGCAGGACGTAGCGCCGGTAGTCGGCGAGCGGCAGCGCGCCGACCCAGGAGTCGAACAGCTGCACCGCCCCGGCGCCGGCCTCGACCTGCACGCGCAGGAACGTGGTCGTCAGGGCGGCGAGGCGCTCCATCAGCGCGTCCCAGAGACCCGGGTCGCCGTACATCATCGCCTTGGTGTGCTCGAGGTTGCGGCTCGGCCCGCCCTCGACGAGGTAGCTGGCGAGGGTGAACGGGGCGCCGGCGAAGCCCAGCAGCGGCACGTCGCCGAGCTCGCGCACGAGCATCCGCACCGCCTCGTCGACGAAGCCGACCTGCGCCGGGTCGAGGACCGGCAGCGCGTCCACGTCGGCGGCCGTGCGGACCGGCGAGGCGATGACGGGCCCGGTGCCCGGCACGATGTCGAGGTCCACACCGGCGGCGGCGAGCGGCACGACGATGTCGCTGTAGAGCACCGCGGCGTCCACGCCGTAGCGCCGCACCGGCTGGAGCGTGATCTCGGTGACGAGCTCGGGCGTCCGGCAGGCCTCGAGCATCGCCGTCCCGGCGCGCGCCCGCCGGTACTCCGGCAGCGACCGACCCGCCTGGCGCATGAACCACACCGGGGTGCGCTCGCCGCGGCGCCCGTGCGCCGCGGCGCTGAAGGCGCCCTCCCCGGGCAGCGCCGCGGGTGCGGCGGCCGCCGCCGCGGGACCGGGGGCTGGGGCTGGGGTCCGGGCGTCGTCGGGCAGGTCGGGACGGGGCACGCCGGGATGCTCCCACGGCGTGGCGGGGCCGCTCGTCCGCGGTCCCGCTGCGCACGCGACCTAGCCTGCGGGACGTGGACGGGCGCGGGACGAGGGGTGGCACGCACGGCTCCCCCAGCGGTGGGCCCACCGGTGTGCCCGGCGGCGGGCCCAGCGGTGGGCCCCGAGGCGAGCGGGGCTCGGTGGTCGAGCGCTGCACCGCCGCGCTGCGCGCCGCGCGCACGCGACCGGAGGTCCGTCTCGCCGAGGTGCCCGCCCCGGCCCGGGTGGCGCCGTTCGCCGTGGCCCTGTCGGCCGACGTCGTGCGCGCCGGCGACGACGAGGACCTGGCCACCGGCCGCTTCGTGCTGCTGCACGACCCCGCCGGCCAGGACGCCTGGGAGGGCGACCTGCGCGTGGTCACCTTCGCCCGCGCCGAGCTCGACCCGGAGACCGGGGCGGACCCGCTGCTGGGCGACGTCGGCTGGTCGTGGTTCGTCGACGCGCTGGCGGACGGCGGCGTGGAGCACGCCGCCGCGGGCGGCACCGTGACGAGGGTCCTGTCCGACAGCTACGGGAGCCTGGCCGAGCGCGAGCCCACCGTCGAGCTTGAGGTGCGCGCGTCGTGGTCGCCGGTGGGCGGGCCGGACGTCGTGGGCGACCACCTGCGCGCCTGGGCCGACCACCTCCTGTGCACGGTCGCGGGCCTGCCGCCGCTGCCCGCCGGCGTCACCGCGCTCCCCCGCCGCGCGCGCTGACGCACCGCTCCGCGGCCGTCGTCGACCCCGGTCCTCCGGGGGCCTCCCGCAGGAGCGGGGACGTCCGCCCCCGCAGGGGCCCTTCCGTCGGAGCCGGCCCACGACGGAGGCGACCCGCGACGGAGCGAGCCCACGACGGGGCCCACGACGGGGAGGCGACCCCCGGCCTGCACGAGAGGGACGTCCCGGCGGCCCCGCGGCGGCGCTCGCACCCACGGCGCGTAGTCCAGGTCGGACCGGGGCTCAAGCCGCCGGACGGGTGTGCCGATGGGACTCGTGGTAGCGCCCACGGAAGGGCGCTTCGAAGGGAGTCGACCCGTGACCGCCGTCCTGCCGCCCGCCACCCGAGGGACCGTCCGCACCACCGGAGCCCCCGCGGTCGCGCGGATCCCCAGCCAGCACGCCCGGACCCAGGCGCAGACCGCCGCCGACCGCGGCACCGCGCTCGTGGCGCTGTCCTCGTCCTCGCTGCGCCGGGCCGCCGTCCGCGTCCTGCGCGGCCTCGGCGCCCGCGAGGTGCTCGCCGCACCCGACGCCGCCGCCGCCCGCACCCTCGCCACCCGCCGCGCGGGCACCGTCGCCGTCGTCCAGCCCTCCTTCGGCGGGGGCACCGGCCTCGGCCTCGTCCGCGAGACCGCCGCGGGCGGCTGGGACACGACCGTCGTCGTGGACCACCGCCGCGAGGGCGCCGACGCCGCTGCTGCCGCGGGCGCCGCGTTCTCCGCCGGCGCGCGCTGCTACCTCGTCGTCGACCCGTCGGACGAGGAGGGCGGCCCCGTCCGCCCGACGCGGGACCTCGACGCCGTGCCGCCGACGGGCGCGTGGGAGGACCTGTCCGAGCGCGAGGTCCAGGTCATCTCGCTCGTGGCCGAGGGCCGCTCCAACCGCGACGTCGGCGAGGTCCTCGGCCTGTCGGCCCTGACCGTGAAGAGCCACCTCGCCCGCATCGCGCGCAAGCTGCGCACCGGCGACCGCGCCGAGATGGTGGCCATCACCCTGCGGGCCGGGCTCGTCAGCTGACGCACCGGCGCTCGCCCGGGACGCACCGCACCGCCTCCCCCGGGCCACCCGCCCGCCCCACCTCCCCCGGGCCCGCCGTCCCGCGCGCGGCGGTGCCGCCCCGGCCGGGCGGGACCGGCACCGCGGCCGCGCACGGGCCCGGGCCTACGGTGGCCCCATGACCGCGCGCCACTCCGGATCCGCCGCGGCCGACGCACCGCCCGGCGGCGAGGCCGTCGGCGGCACCCCCGGCCCGCCCGACGTCGACGCGCCGGCGACCGACCCCGCCGCGCCCGCCCCCGCCGCGACGGACCCGACCGAGCCTGCGCTCCCCGTCCTCACCGAGCCCGCCGAGGGCGTGCCGGAGGTCATCTCGGAGCCGGCCGCGCTGGCGGAGGCCGCTGCGCGGCTCGCGGCGGGCACCGGTCCGGTGGCCGTCGACGCGGAGCGAGCCTCCGGCTACCGCTACGGCCAGCGCGCGTTCCTCGTGCAGCTGCGCCGGGCGGGCACGGGCACGCTGCTCGTGGACCCGGACGCGCTCCGGGACCTGTCCTCGCTCACGGCGGCCATGGGCGACGCCGAGTGGGTGCTCCACGCCGCGAGCCAGGACCTCGCCTGCCTCGCCGAGGTGGGCCTGCGGCCCGGGGGCGAGCTCGTCGACACCGAGCTCGGCGCGCGCCTGGCCGGCTTCCCCAAGGTCGGCCTGGCGGCCGTCCTGCAGCGGCTGCTGGGGGTGGACCTGGCGAAGGAGCACTCGGCGGTCGACTGGTCCACGCGCCCCCTGCCCGAGCCCTGGCTGCGCTACGCGGCCCTCGACGTGGAGCTGCTGCTCCCGCTGCGCGACGCGCTGCTCGACGTGCTGGAGGAGCAGGGCAAGCTCGCCTGGGCGGCCGAGGAGTTCGCCGCCGTCCGCGACGCCCCACCGGCGGCGCCCCGCACCGACCCCTGGCGGCGCACCTCGGGCCTGCACGCGATCCGCTCGCGCCGCCAGCTCGCCGTCGTGCGGGAGCTGTGGGAGGAGCGCGAGCAGCTGGCGCAGCGCCGCGACGTCTCCCCCGGTCGGATCCTGCCCGACCGCGCCGTCGTGGCCGCCGCGACGGCGATGCCCACCTCCCCCGCGGCGCTGGCGGCGCTGCCCGTGTTCTCCGGCCCCGCCAACCGGCGCCGGGCCGCCACGTGGCTGGAGGCGATCCGCCGCGGGCAGGCGCTGCCGGAGCAGGACCTGCCGAGGACGTCGACGCCGGCGACCGGCCCTCCGCCCCCGCGCACCTGGAAGGACCGCGACCCGGCTGCCGCGGCCCGCCTCGCCGCCGCGCGAGACGTCGTCACCGCGCGCGCTGAGGAGCTCGACATCCCCGTCGAGAACCTGCTCCAGCCGGACCTGCTGCGCCGCACGTGCTGGGAGCCGCCGGAGCCGCTGGACGAGAGCTCGGTGAGCACCGCCCTCGCCGCGGGTGGCGCCCGGGCCTGGCAGGTCGCGCTGCTCGCGGGAGCGCTCGCGGACGCCCTGGACGTTCCCCCGCCGGCGGAGGCGACCACCCGCACGTCCTAGTTGTACCCGGCCATCACGTTGGTGACAGGCGGCTGACGGGCGGGAGTCCTCCGAGGGCGCTGTGGCGGCGTCGAGTGTTGTACTTCTCGAGCCATGGGGCAAGGGCGTCGGCGCGTTCTTGGTTGCTG
>Ga0210040_10006440_pt1 | contig 14613 bp, 24 predicted proteins | sample CryGeyCG12114_NA_FD_185462 | JGI IMG/M metagenome (GOLD analysis project Ga0210040, IMG submission 185462) | Groundwater microbial communities from aquifer - Crystal Geyser CG19_WC_8/21/14_NA (SPAdes) (version 2) | ecosystem: Environmental > Aquatic > Deep subsurface > Groundwater | place: USA... | reverse complement strand
GGCGGTAGCGGATGTCGGCGTGGCTATTTGAAAATTTCCCCAAATACCAAGGTGTTTTTGATACAAGTTTTTATTGACATAAGTTGTTTTTTACACAAGGTATTATTGACCCAAGTTGTTATTGACCTGAGTTGTTAATGACCAAGTTGTTATTGACAACGATGTTATTGATAAGTTGTTTTGACCTAGAAGCTTATATTATGTATTCACTCATTCATAATATCTGTAAGTCACAAAAATGAAATAATAAATAAAATGTGAATTGGAATTATTTTTTACATCTTTTTACTATTCATCTTTTCATCATCATCACACATTTTCGGAAACGAAAGAAATCAAGTACACTATATTTTTCTTCTATAGAGACAAATTAAAATCTCGAAAGCTTAATTAAAACTAACCACATTATATTAGTATTCGCTACTTGAACATCAAAACTACTGAACTTATGCATACCATATTATGAAATTAAAGAGTGAAAGCCCACTACTGCTAAATAATAATATATTTTAGTCCAAGAAAGAAAGAAACGAAAATCAGTGCTAGTAAAGTAGTTCACATCTGTATATAGTAGCAATCTATAGGATTTCATAACCTATTTGTGAATATTAGTCATTTTTGTATGCCTATGTTTACAATCATCATATCACACAGATCCAAGCACGCGCCTCATAAGAATCTTCTTTTATAGGAGAAAAAAATAACTTTCGACCAAATCGAAAATCACCGAGAGAGAGATTAGGAAGAGTTCTTTTTTATCCACACTGTTTTTCAGTAATAATTCAACACACTTTTATTAGTGTTAGTATATATTAGTATTAATTGAATACATCAGAGTTCATAAGGTCCAGAAATCATATGAGTTTCCAAACATACGCCATAATGAATTTTTTTGCAATGGTAAGAAGGACCAGATATCATGAGAATATTTGTATGTTCAATGTCACACATTCTTTTCCTACTAAAGCAACAATAGTAGTTCATGAATACGGAGTTAGCTGATAAATGACTTGGGTTCACTGATTGACTCAATTTTGCATAGCATTAGATAGTTCCAATTACAAATGGAGATTTAATTTAAATGGAATCCTTTCTCTCTGGTGGCTGCCATTAGTTTCTCTTTCAAAACTTCTTCGTCCGGATACTCGGGCAGTTTCAGGTAATGGACACAAGTATTCACTGACGGGAAACTGCCTTCTCCCGCGTCAACTTTGCGCACCACGGTCAATCGAGGATGAAGATTGGCCAGTCCCCCCGGGGGAAGTGAAGAACATCCTGTAGTGAACTGAAGGAACGATTTACGCTCCTCACTGTTCATTGCGACCATCACGTTCACGAATTTAAGGAAGCCCGGACTGAAAATAACATTCCAGTAATAAATCACCTAAGCCATACAAAGCCTTTTTCCAGTCATAAAAGATCATGAAAGTCATCCACTTACGACTCTTTGGTATATCCTAATTTTGGCTCAGTGTAGTTGAGTACATCTTCACGAGTCCAGCATGGTGACTGATCTCCACACAGCATGAGACGTACTTCATCTGGGCTGAATGCACCCAATTTTTCCAACGGAAAGACGAGATCGAATCCTTCTTTGAAAGCAAGGAGCTGTTTGTTAATCCCTTTGTTGAGACAAAAGTCAGTGAGAAGTTCAATGTAGTCCTCCACATTATCTATAGTGACCTCCTCGAACTCTCCACGAGAACAGAGGTCCACTGCTTGGTAGCCGTATACATGTGACGAGGGTGAGTACTGAAAGTTCAGACCCAAATCTTCTAATCTGATGGCAGGAGAGGCCTCCGAGCCTGACATTGGTGGCAATGCCAAATTCTGAATCTATGCAGAACAGAAAGCATAATCTTGTTATGGAAACGAAATTTTTTAAAAGCCTACAAGTTACAAGCATTTTATTACGCTCAAATATTACCATCTCAATTCAATTTTTACCTGTCGAAGTTTATCTGACTCCGATAGAGAGTTATCATGCAAAATATGGCGTTTTTGAGCTGCTAGTTCTTGAAGTTGGTGCAAAAAGCGAGCACGCGGGGGGTCAATTTCCATCAAGTCCTCAAAAGTAAGAATTCCATGATACCATGGACGATTTTCAGTCAGGAAACGATACTTGGGAGGATCCAGCTCCATTTCTTTTTCACTCTCTTGAGATATGTACGAGGAAACCATAATGTCCTCCTCAGAAATAGGTGTTGCAACCCTATCATTTCGACTCCTAAAAACATTATAAAATTGTAAATTCATAGAGCTAACTAAACAAAACAACTTTCCCATTTGATGAAATTTATTAATCTTCATATCCATTAGTCTGTACCTTTCACGAACTTCACTACCGAACTCTCCAGAGCACAACAACTTAAAGAATGGTCTGGAGAGTGGGAGATCCACAAGTCTGCCATCTTGTAGCACTTTTGCGACGAAAATTCCCAAGAAACGAAAATATCGGCAAACCTTCTCACAAGTAGCATTATCTTGTACTAAAGGAGCTGGAAACAAGCCTGATTCTCTCTGTACGAAGAATCCAGGAGGACGAATAGACGAGTCATCAATCACTGAAGGTTGATCATATCTGCAAAACAATGTACAAATCCCATTGATTCATTTTTCTCAACTTAACTAGGCAAATGAGTCAAAGTGGACTCCAGAAACATACCTGTTTGAGTCCAGAACGTCGTCACACAGCCACATGGCCAAATCCTTCCTTTGCAAATCAGCAGCAACTAAGGCATAAAATTCCAATGTCGGGCCCAGCCCAGTTCCATCTTCCCCTTGGAATTCCATTTCTAATACTGATTTCCGGCCAGCATGGAAGTTCATAACTTGCATAGCCCACTCTAATAAATTATTCCCACGAGGCACTTTCACTCTCTCATGTTTCAATCTTCCTAACCTAAACTCATGGGGATCATCACGACGAGAACGGCTTCTCTCCACAGTCATTTCTCGTTGATTTTGAAGCCAAACAATTGATCTTAAAACAAACAATACACAATATTATAAATCCGCATACCAGACAATCAACTTCACTTTAAACCGTTCTCAATTTTCAACTAAGCACGTTGCAAAATCATAATTACCTAGAAGTTCCAAATGCAGTACAACTGAAAAACAGATTCCTCGTTTCAAATGGAAACAACATGGGAGCCGAGTATGTGAAATCTCCACACCAAGTAGGTAGAGCTCGACTCGCCAAAACCAATGGATCTTGTAATTGTTGGGCCAACTTGTTGGTCATCTTTTTGCTTATAAATTCGTCAGTAGGAACATTGAAGTGTCGTGGTTGATCCAACAAGATCATGGCAGAGTCATCATTACGTTTGTTAGCTGACCAAGATAAGGAGTAGAGATGACGAAGAAGATTGATTACTTCTTCCACTGTGCAAGCTGGTTGAGATAATGATGATGGAGATGGTGAGATTGTTCTACTCCCACTGAATCCATCTCCAGTTTCTTTCTCTTCACTTTCTCTACCCATTTCTTTGTCCTCCTTGTAAACGATGCTAGAAAAGCCAAACAGACCCGTGAACATTCAATCTAAAATTGCCCACAGTACACAGGAACATCATGGACAAATTTCCTGTTGAGACTTACGTATAAGTTGGCTCCCAAATACGCCTTAACTTGTCTTGCTTAGACCCCAACTGGGAAACCTGCACAAGTTCTTGTACGGCTTGGAAAATACTTGACTTTGAATCACTCAAGTCAATTTCAACATCTGCAACCTATTACAAAACAGAGGGTTAGTAACATTTACAAGTTAGTATGAACTTTCTCCAAGGATGAACGAGAACAACCTCACATTTTCACTTCGACTTACCCCTGGTAAATTAGGTCCTTTCAATGATAACTTCAACTTGGGCTGAGGAGGTATAGCTCCTTCTGGCTCTGCATTTCTCTCTTGACTGGTACTGGGAGATTCATTATTTGGTGGAGTCACTTCAACTTCGCTAATTTGATTCACATTAGTCCTACCAGGTCGTGGATCAAATGCGGGAATCAGAGCTGAAAACTGTCTCTTCAAAACAAACTCATCATCCCAGGAGCGCTTCTTTCCACAACGAAGCTCAAGATTGTCTTCATCCTACAAAAAATGTAAACGAAATTTTTACATTTATCTGTAAATCAAGTGCGAAAATGGACCGACAGTGTGAATACGGCACTCACCACTTCCTCATACATGTAATCATCTTCATTCTCTTCGTCATCATCATTTTCATCTTCAGGAAGTTCTTCATCATCCTCAAGCTCAGCTAATAAAGTTGTAGTCCGACATTGGTCAAGGAAATCCTTCAAAAACAAAAGATGCTCCAGGAATGAAATGCTTTAAATTCAACGAATTTCTCAAAAGCTCAAAAAATCTTCTAGCATTTACTTGTTCACTATCACTAGATGTAGAAGCCAAACTCATAGCCAAAGCTTGGCCTAAACCCTGAACTGTACTCGTTCCACTTCCAGGTCCACTAGAATTCGTCCCAGGATTGCTTTGAGATAAACTTGGATAGCTCTGTGCAGTGCTCAAAAGACCACCTAAAAAAACCATATTTTAAGAATTAAACTACCTGCAAATGACTACTAACGCAGTTCATTCATATCGGTGAAAATATTTCTGGATTAGGGAATCACGAATTATAAACCGCAATAAATAGAAAGCATGTATTAAGTTAAAAACAGCATGGGCTGGAGAAAGCAAACTTTCTACACAATTCAAAGCCATAAATAAAGTGCCTATAATGAAAAAAACTTGGACGACCTCAGTTACCAAGTTAGAAGTTTTTCTTCATATTAACGACAAATGAACTAAAAAAGGTACACATAAATAAATAATGGCTAAACCATATTCGGACTCCCTATCAAAATATTTTACAACACAATACAATATGATAGATACGAAAGAAAACTGAACACATTGCACAACGTAACAAAACCTGAAGTCTCGTAAACCCCTACGTGCCTACTAAAAAAACACAATTATATATACTACCAAAAAAAGAATGCTAATTTCACAAAAGTCCAAATCCCACAGGGTAACAAATACTATAAAATTGGTAATTCAGGACTATACAATCAATAGTGTAGTAGTAGTTGAACGTAAAACCAACCTGGGAAATTCGAGGAAAGCGCGATTCTAAAAAGACTGGACACAGAATGTGGTGGGCGTCCAAACAGGAAAGGATTGTTGGTCTGAGCATTGTTATTATCATGATTTTGGATAGAAGCAAGATTACTGGGAGCCCGTCCACCGCTCCCACTGCCACTGGTGCTACTCGTGCTATTATTTCGTCCTGCAGCATGAGGAGGAGCATTGTTGTTGTTATTATTCAGATTATTATTAGTCGTAGCATGTGGATGGGGGTGATGCGTGACACTAAAGATAGAGTCTTTGCCCGGCTGCTGGAAACCAGTCGTACTACTGGCAATACTACTACTACTACCAATCCCACCACCGCCACTACTATGCCCTTGATCATTATTGCCACCACCCCCGCTAGTTGTACTATTTATGAGATGACGAACTCTCGCAATGGCACTCAGCCCATCAAACAATGACGAGGAACAAGAGGAGTTACTATTTTCAGTGACATGGACGGGAGGGGGTAAAGGAGGAACCACAGGAGTTCCCCCACAACATGCCTCAGGGGAACTAAGATTAGGGACTGACACACTCTTGGGATTTGTTCTTTTCGGCATAGGACCTGGACCAGATGATACCGTCATAGTGGGCTCAATGGATCCTCCAGTGCGGCTAAGGGCGCTTCCTCCTCTACCCCCAACACTTGCGCCCCCCAGACATGCTGCACTCCAGACAATAATAACACAAGGAACCACAACCAACAATAAATTAGAAATTCATTACTTTGGCTTTCAAAACCTCCATTCAAAAAAAAAAGAAAACAAATAACAACAAAAAAGGAGCACTGCTTAAACAAGGGTGTATCTTGCCACAAAAAAAGAAGAAATATCTCGTCTTCTTACTCAGATTCTTATCTATGCCAGCGGCACACGTGTATGCACACTCATCTGAAGTCATACTGAGCCTATATACCTGTAGGGTTCAGGTCGCTAAAAATGACAATAGAAACAAATTCTAAAATAAATAGCCTAGTTCCTATTTGAATATCATGGCCAACGTGTTCATTGCTTTGAGGATCCAAATACACACTGGCTATGTATGTACACATGGAGTGGTGCAAAGCTCAAATAATAAGCACAGTGTGAACTTATTGCGAAGTTAAATAAATAAATATTTAGTTTTCTACATATCAAACCCTCCTCTCCTGCTATCTATCAAGCGGTTAACTAATGATAAAGAAGTGAGAAAAAAACGCAATCTATTTACATAAGGTATTCAAAAGGAGAAACTTGTAAAAATTAGCTCACCCAAAGTACGACGAGTTTTACCACCTCCAGCGGCAGCAATGGAAGAGCTATTCGCATTACTTTCTTCACTTCGGGAACCTCTTTTCATTGTGATCATTTTCATGACATCTTTGAGACCAACAGGAGCCATCATTACGAAATCTCCGTGGCCGGAACTCATGTTTGAGGGCTTCACTACTTTCTTATCTCTCTCACTTGCCCCCAAAGAGGTGGAGCCGCCGGCTCCAGCAGTTCCCTTTTGAATCACAGCAGATAAAACGGCGTTTTTGCCATTCTTAACACTATTCAGAAATTCAGCTTCGTCATAAACTGAATGTTCACACGCACTAGTACTGCTTTCAGCAACCACTTGGTCAGCCTAAATACATAAAAATTTAATGATTGATATGCTAAAATTATTCAGTAGACAAATTTCTTAAAAAGACGCAAACTCACTGTTTTCGATGATGAAGACGGGCCCACAAACTCATCTGCACTAGAAGAGCTGAGGTTGTACGATTTTTCGCCACCTAATCCACAAGTAAGAGCGATTTCTTCCTCACTCATATCTCCAAGATTTACCGCTTCCACAATGGTTGCAAGATCTGAAACAGCCGCTGATGCCAAATTTGTTGCGCTATGAATATCGTCCTGAACTTGCACGTTCAAAGCCGTGATTGTTTCTGTCAAATCTGATTGAACGCTTGACATGACTGATTCGGCCATTGACTCTGCAACCTAATTAAGAACATCAAAGTTTGTAAATTCGTATAGCTATCAATCCCCACAAATCTACAATAATTGCATTTACGTACTTTACTAACTAGCAAACTGTCAGCAGATGAAGCTTGTTCTGTGGACGCCACAGAAGGCTTCATATTATTTGATTCTGTAGCTTCAGGAAGACTAGACGTAGAGCTGCATTTTCTGCTCGTCAAAACACTGACTTTGCTACTGCTTTCCCCTTTAGATGATTTACTTGATTTACCTATAAACCAAAAAAATACCATAATAAGTTAGTTAGTTGTACTCTATATATGATAAAAAGTAGAAAATTGGTGACACTGCAAGACAAATCACTTTCTACAATAAAAGACAAAGAAACCCATTAACGACCTGATTTCTTACTCTTAATAGACTCCGGATCATATCCAGGAGCCAACTTCAAGTCATATTTCCCTTCAGCTCCCATCCTGTAAGAATTGGAGCCCCCTTGATCCCAAGTGACATCTATCCATCCGTTTCTCCATTCACTGGTTATAGTTCCTTCTCCATTTGGATTTCCATCTTGATCCCTCCATTTCCAATCCACGCCTCTCACTACTTTTGCATTTTCACACATGTGCTTCAACATTGTGGATCGAATGAGTCTTCGTTGCTTCCTTAGATTTGCCTCTGCCTCCCTCACAGCTTTCCCCAAATCATCACAGACTCCAGTAACTTTCCCGTAAATTTCGAATCCAGACAAACTCAAATAGTGTGTTTGACCCGAAGCATTTCTTCCGCTTTGTTGCAAACGAATGTGCCTCCATCCTCGACTTTCTTCCTCTGAGGTTTCTAATGGCCACGAAGCTGTGCTCCCTGGCTCATTTAGACTGCAGTCATCCCTGTGCGTGTATAATGTGATCCAGTTGTGACCATCTTTGGAGACTTGGAACAGCCAGTTTCGAAGTGCCGATCGTCCATAGCCTCGAGCATGTCGTAAAGTGTAACAAGAAGGAATCATCCACACCCCTAAGTCAATAGCGAACCACGCCTTTTTGTCATCATTAGTGTGGCAGTTCAAAGCGGACGCATCTCGACTCAAAATATCTTCCAAGCGACCATAAGGTAAATTGCGACCTTCGGAGGAGGTCACAATGACTAGTCCATATTGTGCAGGATTCACCCAGTCAGGTGATGTTCTATGGATAAAACATTGCAATAAAAATATATTCCTTAAAATTACGTAGCAAACAAAACCTAAATGCAAAATGCTTACTTAGCATTAGTTCCGATCCAATACATGAAACCATTTTCATCAAAATCATGTTGTTGTCGAAACACATTTGGACCTTCCTTCAATTTGCGGTAAAACGCATATGTGATTCTATCATAGTCATACCTAAGAAACCAAATACGACACACGTTACCAAAATGAAAAATATGACATTAGGGGGCTAAAATGAATTAGGCAACAAATTAAAGATCTTTACCATTGCTTTGCAACCATTTTCAACAGATAATTCTCCAGCTGTCCAACAGTAGTGAGCGGCTCCATTTTCAGAGTTCTCCCTGAGCGATCAATTAGAGCACTTTCAGAGGTAGCTTTCTCTAATCGAAATCTAAGCCTGCGAGTAAGTACTTGCAGCCCATAATTGGCCCCAGAACACTCGTACAGCAATACAGGAAGTTTTTCAATCGTTTCCAGCACAGACACTAATTTCTTCACAAGTGCTACTCCAGGATTGTATTTCACTCCATCCAACTGCTTTTCTTTCATACAGGATTTAAACACGTCAATTCTTTGCTGTAACATTGCGACATGTTTCCTTCGACTAGACTTTCCAAACAAATTGTCATATTCTCTATCATGTTCCCCGGAGGCGAATAAACGAATAAGGGCCTGAACTAGTCCGGAACTATGAAGTTCATACGCAGACACAACACCTTCTTCTTTTAGTATCCGGCACAATTCGTCCAATGCTGTTTTCAAAACTTGCTGCCATGAAACGGAATCATCCCGGTGTCCAACAGTCTAGAAAAGCAATTACATAAATGTTCAGGAAAAAAATGACTATATAAACAACTTGTTCTAAAAACACAGAGTTTATTTTTTTAAACAACTACTTCCAACTTGCAAAACTCAATTACCTGTTTATAACAAGATCTTTCTAGCTGAGCGACAATAGTGCCCAGTTTTGCAACAACTCCCCTAGGCTGAGACTGTGCAGCTTGAAAGTAACCATCATATATTTCTTGTGCTAACAAGCGGATTTTCTGCTTCAGTGCTTCCTGCTTGCTCTTTTGCTTTTTACCTCGCTTGCAAACCCAGCCTGTAGCGAATTCCGAACCTAAAGTAGTCTCAGCAGTAAAAGAATGTCTTGTCCCCCGATTGCTCTCAAATAAGAATCCGGGCATATCCTCTTTCAATATGGTGGTCTGTTGTTGACCATCTGTATTGTGTATGTTAAGCTCCCCCTCCTTTTTGCACGATAGAGCCCAGTTGCCTACTTTTATTAGCAAAGAAGGTGCAACATTACTCAGGAGAGGTTGGCTGAGGACTCCAGACTTCAAGGTGGCTTTACATCTCTGCAATTTTTCAACAAATTCACTTCTACTCTCTGTAGTATCGGAACCCCCCTCGGGACTACCAGATGAGTACATTGTGGCCAATTTCCCATCCAAAACGAATCGAAACCATCCATTGCTTCCATTGGAGAGCTCCAGAGCAGCAGATTCATTCCAAATGTAAAGGCAATCTCGACCACGACATATGCACCAGTCTTTCCAGTGGTACGGACGTCCCATAAGAATTTCTTTGGCATCTTCCATCGGAACAGTATAAGCTGTCACTAGTTCCAGTCGTTCAGGACTTTCTTCTTTTTTAGAAGACGCCTCTGGGGGCTCATTGGGACACAGAGATAAGACTTTGACGAAAACTCCTAGCCGAGCAAAATGTTCCACAAAGATATCCTGCGCTTTCACCATCAAATCTTTGATCATATTCAGAGTCAAAATGTGGCCATCATCATCTTCTTCGTTGTCTAGGACAGCTGCAATTACTTCAACTAGCACAGTGCCTAACGAATAGGTTGGAGCTTCCGAATCACACAAGTCCTGCAGAAGTGATTCGGGGATGTATTGAATCATTTTCTTTATTAAGTTCAAGCTGGAGCGCCTAAAATACACAACGAAAATTGAATTTATAATTTCGTTCACTACTGTTACGACAACTACTACCCCAGACCCCAGAGACAAAATACTGGTTTGATTATACTCACCGCACAGCGGGCACCATTGTCGAATGGTAAGTTGAGCAGAAGATGGGCAACAGCCTTTGTAAGTACACAGGAGACATTTCCGGATCCCCTTTAGCTTCTTGAGTAGTATCTTCGACTTCTGACTCTGACTTGGCGCGATCCTTCTGAACATCAGAAGGCATCATCCATTCCCCAGGGGACTGTAAAATGGCAGCAACCTCCCGATGCCCTTCATCATTCCGTTCCCTTGCTTTGTCCAATGGAGTTTTGCCATCCTCATCTCTCAAATCAGGATTAGATCCATGCTTCAACAAAACCTTTGCAATCGCAGGTCGCCCAAAGCAAGCCGCATAATGGAGTGAGGAGGAACGCTGTCCTTTATTTACATCAGCTCCTTTCTCACACAGGTACTCAACCATCTCTTGTGTACCAAATGCAGACGCCCAATTCAATAGAGTCTGACCAACGTCATCCATAAAATTGACTTCCACTCCTATATGAAAGTATATAAACGTAAACACAAGCGGTCAACACCAATGCAATCCTATTATTTGAGGGCAAAACTTACCACCATTTTCAATAGCTTCAATCAGTGCTTCAGTATCTTTACTTCGAATGCAGTCTATGAGTTGCCTGTGTGTTTTTTCACCCGCAGCATCCTGCCGTCTTAGACTAGTGAGACGAGTGCTGGCTGAACTTCCTGACTTAGGTAAGGCTTTTCTTCCTTCGAATAATAGCACCAATAACAAATCCACAAGCCGCATAGTGTCCAAAACACACCTGATATCATACAAACAATTAGTAAAGCTCTGTAACCTCATTAAACTAAAAAACAAGACCTAAATAAAAGCCGTTACCTTTCATCCGCTTGCAACGCTTTTTCCAAAGCATCAGGCAGGTCAGATCGAAGTAATTCCTGCAATAACAAAGTTCACAAGTCTTTACCATACTGTAATTCAAATTATACTACGGACCACATTTTTTACGACAGTTAGATTTCTCGCATGCAAAACGGATTTGCAATAAACACCTTATGAAGAGGAATTTCGAGCAAATCTTAATGAACCGTGAATAATGGGTTTAACGAATCATTTCTTTCTTGGTCCCATTATCAAGTAGGCTCATAAAAAAAAACATACATGAGTGATAGATGGAGATCCACGGCAAAGTGTAGAGAGAAGACTAATGATTGTAGACACACTGGCTGTGCTTTTGTTCTCCGAAGGAGCATTTGATGTAGAAGATACGCCAGATGCTCCTAATGCAGAACTATTTGGAGTTCCAGTTGTGAGATTGTGACCCTGGTGATTTCCGAGCACTGTAGACATCCTAAGAAGAAGATCTTTAATCAGTCCGTGTTCAGCCAACGGTGCAGGATCCACTCCACGTCTTGTGAAACGGTCCGAGAGTGAAGCAAAGCAGCGAAGTGCGCCATCAGCAACCTGTATTCATGAGAAATGTCAAAGCTTGCACATTTTTATGTCAATCAAGAAATTTTTCGTCTGCAAGGTCTGATTCAATGCCACTTCTATACTTAGCATAGCGAGCTGTGAAGCATGCAAGCAAATATTTGTTTTGCTGATACCTCTCAGATTATAGATAACTTGAGCAAGCATTACTATTTTAACTTTAACCCATCGATTGATCCATTTAAAAAACTTGAGTTCACAATAGAAATGATTTGACAATAAAGGCATGATTAAATGTGATAGTACATTTAGTATTTTCAGATATACGATTTCTGACAATTGACTTTGAAAAAGTGCTAAATGCAGTGAGCTCAGTAGAAATCCTTGCCAGGCATTCACAATCAGAAGTAAAATTTCTTTCACTTTTCAGTCTGTGACGCGCATCAATTCTTTATGCTCCAACTAACTTTATTCAATCCATGCACGACTACAGAAATGATGCACGTTTCAATAGGTTAGTGCGTTAGTGATAATAATAGGTCACGTTATGAAACCCGACGATCAATACTTTGCTACCGATGCATTATTTCTTTGAATGCCACCTAGACCTAACACTTGAAAGGAAGATGAAATCCATACAAAACGTCAAGTTTACTTACATGGTTGTCTTCATGGCGAAGCAATGTCGAGAGACTTTGGACACAAGGAGTTAGTGACGCATCTTGAGGCTCCATTTTGGAGCACAGACGGGAAACAACAGACATTGCTGAATGTAAAGTGTCTTTGTGCACAACTTTTCCACTGTCACGAATAAAGGTGAGGACGCAATTAAGGCCTCCAGCTTCAAATACTGCTCCAGCTTCACGTGTACAAATCAATTCCAGCACCTGTAAGCAACATGTTGTTAATAATCCTTAGCTGTAGCTACAACACAAAGCTTCAAGACATTTGGGATAAATCTTTCCTATCTTTTGTCACCAATACCAAATATGTTAATATGCATTTACTCGACTGCTCGACTCCTTAAAAAATCCAGAAAGTGGGAAAATATTTAACGCAGTGCTTATAAACGAAAGGAAATCAGGGCAGATTATGGTAATAATCTCATTAACTTTTAGTCACGATCATCAAATTAGCTTAAGCCTTTCATCTTAATTATCCATGTAATGTAATCATTTTAGCGCTTTGCAATCTGATACATTTATTTGTCAGCTGCACGAGTCCAAACAGCAAATGGCATTACACCACGATATTTTGACTGACATTCGTGTCATAAACAAACCAGAAAAACAAGCCATCCATTCAATTATTAGCAACAGGAACTGACTAACTAACTATACAGCTACTATACTGTACTATACATCAAACTTCACGTAAAGGTTTGAATGCTTTGTGCTATATTGGTGGCATCGTTGCATGATAAGTCAAAAGGCAGACTAATACACTTTGCTCTTTTGTTCTTGTTTGCAACGTCACGTGTACATAAAAAAAATATCCTTTGATGACTTTTACTGACTGACTATTTATGAGAAAAAATTATCGCTCTATTGGGATTACCTTGACGCACTGCTCAGCCAAATCCTTGGAAGTTCTGGAACTGATTTCTGCAACAACCAACCGATTGCAGATAGCCTTGATAGCTCCATCAACAGATACAATCCTCCTGGTACACTCGGCAGACACGTCCAAGTAATACGTTAGAGCTCGAGCTGTCACTTCTAGCACAGACTCTGGAGCAGTCTCATCCAAAAAAATCCGACACAAAGCTGGCAAAAATGCTCGCGGAGGACAACTAGAATCAGAAATATTAAAAATGTCAATACTGCAGCAACGTAGCAAATCAAAACAAAAACTACTGTAGACAAGCACTTTATTAGCAAATTAATAATTTATGAAAAAATTTCCAATGAGACAAATTCCTGCCATAACATACAAATACCAGAGCAATTTCGAAATCTACTACACATATGGAAAGTAATTTTTCCTTTTCATCAATTAGTAGCTATAAAGGCAAAGGGAAAACTTATTAACAACGACATACCATTCGAAACAACGGTCTACATTGTCCGACATCAGAAGAAGCATACATAACTGTTCCAATGCAATCAATTGCATATCCCGTTCTTCTCCATGACCAATACTGAGCCATTCCAGAAGTGTCTCTGGGTCCACGACATCCGCCATTCTGAGAAATGAACTTCTCACTCACCTCTGTCTCTGTAATAAAAAACACAAGTAATGAATTCACCGTAAGAAAAAATAAACTATTTCATTCCAACAATAGAATACCTTATAGGTTCTAGTGGTAGAAACTAATGATACAATAATGCATTAAAATATGAAGTACAATAAAAATGGATCACGAGAAGAGTAGTAAAACTACGACAATTGTGTATCAACTCCGTATCAAAATTTCCAATCCATTCCTTCACTATTGCCCATTATGCCATCATCATGGTAATGGTGGTAGACACTTGAGCAAAAAAAAACAGTGATTCTCCACAAAATAAAAACTTTAGCGCATATTGCTGTCATGCATGGGAAAATACACGAGTTCCACTGTGAAGACAAATAGTTCAACCCATACACACTGTGCATAATATGAGTCAGTTAGTTAGTTAGTTAGTTAGAGAACGACGATAAGATAATGATTAAATTGTTATTGTTCAGCTGCAGCTGGTGCACACACACAACTCATCATATAATAATGGCGTTCTCTGACTCTGACTTACTATCCCAGCATATTTATTTATTTATTGGTAACAAAGAGCCCAAACACTACAGGTCTTACGCAAAACCTGCTCACAAAGAGCACACACTAACTGAACTGTACACAAAAACGATAGCAATAAAAAGTAAAGCGACACACAGTT